>FWPV01003522.1_pt1 | contig 35256 bp, 37 predicted proteins | sample 2228371 | NCBI WGS metagenome assembly FWPV01 (sample SAMEA103939776, study PRJEB20133) | metagenome | reverse complement strand
GCCTCGAGCCAGCTCCCAAAGGCCATAGAAAGATCCAGTGCAGGCAGCGCTCGCTTGCCTACAATGACCGGATGAACAAACTCCACCGAAACGTGCTGTGCATCGGTAGCGTAGGGCCCCCGGCCAAAGGCCAGGAGCCGTCCGCCGGCCAAAAACCGCTCCGCCATCTGTCGGCAAACCCCGGCCAGGCGGCCCGCCTCGAGGTCGAAGAAGGTGCTGGCCAGCGCATTGCGCTCCAGCAAAGCTGCTTCGATGTGTCGGGTCAGGGTCTCGGTCATAGCGGTCGGCGCAGCGGCTAGGGGGCAGCAGGCTTTCAACAGATGCGGGGCAGAGGGTCGCCCACCAGCATATCCACCACCCGGCTCGAGCCGTAGCCGGTCAGGCTATAGACCACCCCCGCTGGGCTTTCCAGCACCTCCCCCACCCACCTTGCCCCAGCGCCTCCCGGCACCGCCTGCACCGCCAGGAGCGCAGCTTCCGCGTACTCGGGCGCAACCACCGCAATGAACTGACCCTCGTTGGCAATGTGCAAAGGGTCGAGGCCGAGAATCTCGCAAGCACCGCGCACTTCGTCCCGGATGGGTAGCTGATCCTCGTAAAGCCGAATGGCCAGGCGGGCCTCGCGGGCCAGCTCGTTGAGCACTGTAGCCACCCCACCCCGGGTGGGGTCGCGCATCCAGCGTAAGCCGGGGGCTGCTGCTTCAACTAGCGCTTCCACCAGGGGCCAGACCGAGCGGGTATCGGACTTCAGGTCGGCCTCGAGGTCAAGCTCGCCCCGGGCCAGCAAAATAGTAATACCGTGGTCGCCAATCGGCCCCGAGAGCAGCACCTGATCCCCAGGCCGTACAGAACCTGCCGCAAGGCTCACCCGTGAATCCACCAGACCAATCCCGCTGGTGCTGATGTAGAGCCCGTCGGCCTTGCCGTGCTCAACCACCTTGGTGTCCCCCCCCACCACCTGCACACCGGCCGTCTGGGCGGCTTGCTGGATGGCCTCGAGTTCTTCCTTCAACACCTTAGCCGGAAGCCCCGCCTCCAGAATCAGGGTAGCCAGAAGGGCCACCGGCTTTGCCCCCGAAACCGCCAAGTCGTTCAAGGTACCGTTGACCGCCAGCTCGCCGATGGAACCACCGGGAAAACGCAACGGCTTAACCACGAAGCTATCGGCCGTGAAAGCCAGCGATGCGCCCCCCAGGCTCAGTAGGGCTGCATCGTCCAGGCGGGGGTTGCCCAGGATAGGGGCAATGAGCCCTTCGACCAGTCGTCGGCTGGCTTTGCCCCCCGCGCCGTGAGCGAGTTCGATGTGAAGGTCTTTGAAGCGGATGCCAGGCGGCGTGGTCATGGACTATCCCCCTTGCGAACCCATTGGCTCCCCCGGCTCACCTCAGTCCCCCGATACCAGCTCGGCGCGGTGTACGTAGTTGAAGTAGGCCGCGCAGGCACCCTCGCTCGAGACCATCAGGGCCCCCACCGGGTGCTCGGGAGTACACTCCTTTCCGAACAGCTTGCACTGCGGCGGCTTGAGCACCCCCTTGAGCACCTCACCGCACTGGGCCGCTTTGGGGTCGGTGACGCGCACCCCTTCCACCGGGTAGCGGGCCTCGGCGTCCCAGGGGGCGTACTCCGAGCGCAGCTTGAGCGCCGACTGGGAGATGAAACCCAGCCCTCGCCACTCAAAGAAAGGGCGCAGCTCGAAAACCTGGGCCATGGCCTGCAAAGCCGCGCGGTTGCCCTCCCAGGGCACCACCCGCTCGTACTGGTTTTCCACTTCGGCCCGGCCCTCGTTCAACTGGCGCAGCAGCATCACCAGGGCTTGCAGCAAGTCGAGGGGCTCAAAACCCGAGACCACCACCGGCTTGCCGTACTCCTGAGCCACAAATGCATAGGGCCGACAGCCGATCACCGTGGAGACGTGGCCCGGCCCGATGAAGCCGTCCAGGCGCATGTCCGGGGAGTCCAGGATGGCCCGCATGGCCGGAATGATGTTCACATGGTTACAAAAAACGCTGAAGTTCTCTATCCCCATCTTCTTGGCCCGCATCAACGTGAGCGCAGTGGAGGGCGCGGTGGTCTCGAAGCCGATGGCGAAGAAGACCACCTGGCGCTCGGGGTTCTTCTCTGCCAGTTTGAGCGCATCCAGCGGGGAGTAGACCATGCGAATGTCCAGGCCCCTAGCCTTCATCTCCAGTGGAGTACCCATCTGCCCGGGTACCCGCATCATGTCGCCAAAGGCTGTGAGGATGACCCTGGAGTCCTGGGCCAGTTTGAGGCCATCGTCTACCCGGCCCATCGGCAGCACGCACACCGGACAGCCGGGGCCATGGACGAGCTCGAGGTTCTCGGGCAACAAATCCTGTAAGCCGAAGCGATAGATGGAGTGGGTGTGCCCACCACATACCTCCATGATGCGGTAATGCCGCTTGGGGTCGGCCAGTCGCCGGATTTCCTCCGCCGCCTTCTCGATCAGTTTGGGGTCGCGGAACTCGTCCACGTACTTCATGATTCCTCCGGGTCTTGGCCCCCTGCACGGAGGGTGGAAAGTTTGTGGATGGCAACGCCCATATGCACCAGGAGCGCGTCGCCGGCTCTGAGGTTGGGGATTAAATCTGCTGCAACTTTGGCTTGCTGTCCCAGGCGGTCTTCGACCAGTGCTTCGCTACCCAGGGCGCTGACAACCCGGACAGGCACGGCCACGTTGCCACAGGTGGTGCACCCGTCCTGATCCAGGGTACAGCTCCCATAACGCGCCACATCCAGCGTGCTCATGGGGAACTCCCGGGTTCAGGGTGGGGCTCTTCGGCAAACTGGTAGCCCTCCATCTCCTCGAGGGCGGCCTCGGCCTCGCCCAGCATGGACAGCAGCTCGAGCTGCTCTCGAGCCTGGGCCTCGCTGATCTTGCTCATGGCGAAGCCCACATGAATAAGCACCCAGTCGCCGGGCTTCAGGGCTTCCTCGCGCAGCAGGTCTACATTCACCTGCCGCCGCACCCCCGAGACGTTCACGGTCGCAATTTGCTGGGTGGGGTTCTCAAAAGCAACGATTTGCCCTGGAATGGCCAAACACACCTTGGACTCCTTTCAATAAACGCAGTCAGTACCCTAAAAGTAGCACTGCTCCTATCGGCACGTCAATCGTAGAGGCGCCACAAAACCACCCGATTGTTGCCCGAGTCGGCCACGGCCAGCCTCCCCCCGCGCAGGGCCAGACCATAGGGCCAGCACAGGGTCTGGGCGGAGATGGACTTCCAGCGGTTTTCGCCACTCTGCTCGAAGTTGGCCTGCCCCAGCACCCCCTGGGCCGGTAAGAACAGACCGTTCTGCGGTGGCCCCTCCCACAGCAACACGCGGTTATTGGCGGTGTCGGCCACGGCCAGTGTGGATCCCTCGAGCGCCAGCGCATAGGGAAAGCGCAGCCGCTGGGGGCCCTGGGCCACATGGGGCAGCTCGTGTGCGCTGCGAAAATCGGGCTGGCCCAGCACCAGCTCGGCAGGACGGTCCCCGACCGGCTGATGCCAGCCCAGTACACGGTGGTTGCCCGCATCTGCAATGTAAAGGACTCGTTCATTCCCCACCACTGCATGCGGCCAGCGGAAGGTGCATTCCCCCACTCCCATTCCGCGGTTCTCGAAGCTGTGTGTCCACTCGTCCTGGCCCAGCAGTCCATCGGGGGGCTGGGCTGGTTCCGGCAGACCCTCCCACCAGACCACCCGCCGGTTGCCGGTATCACAAGCGTAGAAGCGTCCTGCCACATAGCCAATACCAAAGGGCCAGTAAAAGCCTTCACGCCCCACCCCACAGCCCTGGTTGGGCTCGAGGCCCTCCATTCCCCGCTGCCCAATAACCCAGTCGGGCGGCCGGGTTTCCCGGGGAATGCCCCGCCAGACCAGCACGCGGTGATGCCAGGCGTCGGCCACGTAGAGGTTGCCTTCGTACACCCCCAGGCCTGTCGGCAGCTTGAACAGCCGTTCGCCTTCACTGTAGAAGTCGGGCTGACCCAGTACCACATCGGCAGGCTGATGGTCGGTGAAGCTATCTCCGAACCATATCAATACACGGTGGTTGCCCGTGTCCGCCACGATAAGCGCCTCGTCGCTCAAAAATACACCCCTGGGGCCGTACATCTGCACCGGCGTGGGATGGGCCGGTGGCAGAGTCAGGCCACCAGGGCTGGCCGCTCCCAGCGTAGCCAGCGGCTCGGGTCTCAAGAGGGCCTGACCCAAATCAGGCCCTCCTCGAGACGCAACGGATAGGGCTCGAGCTGTACCTGTGGGGCAGTCAGGCACTCGCCGCTGGCAAGTGCAAAACGGAAACCGTGCCAGGGGCAGGTCAGGGTTCCATCGTCGCAGGTGCCCTTGTCGAGGGTCATGCCCATGTGTGGGCAGCGGTTGCGGTAGGCAAAAATACGCCCATCCACACGGGCCAGGAGCACGTCGTAGCCTGGCCCCTGAAGGCGCTGTGGCTCACCTTCCTTGAGGGCATCGGCGGGGATGCCCCTTACCCAGCCCATGGCCTCGAGGGTATCCCCCAGGGCGACTTCCTCTAGGGGGATGAAGCCAGCCACAGCATTCTCCCTGACCTCCTCGATGCGCTCTATCTCGGGCACGCGCCCGGTCACAGCCGACTCCACGCCACTTTTGAGGGTCTGCGCCGACATCGAACAGCCAGAGCAGGAGCCATGCAGCCGCACGTAGGCCACCGCGCCCCTGACTTCCACCAGCTCCACGTCCCCCCCATGCGAGCGCACATAGGGGCGCACCAGCTCGAGGGCCTGCGCCACCCGGCTCTCGATGGAGGGCCTGATGATGCCGTGGGTCAGAAAAAGCTGGTAAACCTCAGGCATGTCTACCGCCTCGTAAAGCAGTTCCTCACCACGCGGGTCTTGCCGAAGCAACCGTACCAGCCTGGTGAGGGCCTGGGCATTGAGGGCCTCGAGGGCATCTTTGAGTTTGATGGCCGCCTCGCGGCTCTCGATGGGCAGGCCGGCCACCTGTTCCATGGCCTTATCCACCGCAGCCGCCAGATCTTCGAAGGTGGCCTCGGTTAGGGTTGTGGTTGGGTCGGGCACACTCCTCCTTTCAACTGTAGGCCACGCTTTGCTCTAGCGACTCCTGGGCTTTCTGCCAGAGGAGCTCCCGAAAAGCCTGGCGAGACATGCGCTGAAGGGTTTCGCCGATCTTGCCTGGAGGTTGGGCCTCAGCAGGACGCCTCTCGAGAGCCTCGAGGACAAAAACGGCTCCCGCCGTGTTGTCGAGCAGCATATCGTCAAAAAAGGCATCCACGAAGCCGCTCAGCCACACCCCCTCGCCTTCCGGGTTCTCTCGAATGGCCTCAAGGGCTACAGCGGTTCCACCCAGGCGCTGTGAAACTCGCTCGGTCAAGCGTTCCACAGCAGTGTTGAGCAGGAAATTGAAGTAAACCTTGTGATGAGGTTCCATAGCGCACCGTTTATGGCTCCCTGGCAACCCGCCCCCTGCACCGCTCCACTTCGGCCAGCACTTCTTCGACCACGGCTACCGAGTCCGTCTCGCCGGCCTGCTCGAAGAGGGCTCGAGCCTGCATCAGCCGGGGAACAGCCCTCGAGAAGGCACCCAGGTGGGCCAGCGCGTTGCCCTGGTTGGCCAGGACACGGGCGTAAGCGATGGGGTCGGTTTCGGGGCGCCGCACTTTTAGCACGTCTTCGTAGAGGGCCACTGCTTCCCAGAGGTTTTCCTCGGGGTGAGCGGTGTTGGTATGCTGCAGCATATTGGCCAGGTTGAGGGTCGCGCTGGCCCACAGCTCGGGGTGGGTGTCGGGCTGGAAGATTTTCAGGCTCTCGCGCAAGCTGGTCGCAGCGATGGCGTAGCGCAGCCGTTCGGCCTCCTCGTTCATGGGCATGGTCAAATAGGCCAGGGCCAGGTTCATCTGGGCAATTCCAAATGCCTCAGGAGCCTGCTCGGGCCTGAGGATTTGCGAGGCCTCCTGATAGGCATTAACGGCACGCATCAGCAGGCTTTTGTCCCGACCCTCTGCACGGGCTTGCAGGGCCATACCCAGTTGCAGCCATAGCTCACCCAGGGGGGCTTTGAAAGCAGTCTGGGCGTAAAGCTCAACGGCGCGCTCGAGATACCCCAAGCCCTTATCACTGTTGAGGCCTTGCGTCGCCTCGAGGTGAGCCCATTCGCCGTAGAGCCGGGCCGCAAAAGCTGGCGAAAGGTGCTCGACCGACTGAGCCGCCGCTTCCAGCATGGTCAGTGCAGCCTCAATCTGGTTTTGCTCTTGCAAATAGCCGGCGTAAGTGGCCAAAAGATAGGCCCGGATCTCGTCGGCGTACTCGACCAGCCCCAGATGATCGGGGTTGGGCGGGGTGGAACGCAAGCCAACCTGAAAAGCTACCGCCTCGAGCAAACCCCGCCACTCGCCCGAAAGCAAACCCTGCAATTCCGCGTAGGCCTCGAGGCTTGGCTCAAACACGAAGCGGTTGTAGCGGGCCTCGAGGCTGTCGTCGGGCCCAAGCGCGCTCAGGGCAGCATCGCAATCCTCCAGCGCCAGTGCATAAAAAAGCCAGCCTGACGGCAGCCGGTGGAGTCTGCCCCGCAACAAATCGAAGAGCGCATCCTCTGCACCTTCCAGGCTCGGCAACAACAGTGCCCCCTGAGGCCCGGCAAAAACACCTAAAGGTTGGGGTCTGAGCATCATCAGTATTCCGGTTGCGTTGGGTAACAGGGCTTGAACACTCATCAAAAACCTAACGGTAGGCTGCGCCAGTCTATGTTGGCGGTCTCTTTCATATAGAAAGCCGCCACCCTGGCCCGCGACTCGCTGATAAAGCTGGCGATGCGATGTCGGCGAATTTCATCGGCGAAGATGACCTCCATGTACACCACCCACTGACCCTTCTCCTTCTCGACAAAGGTTTCGGCGTAGTAGGCTTCGTCCCGGTAGATCATGGTGTGACCTTCTGCGGCAGGGCCACCCGTAAGGCTCCGCTGGAACCGTCCCATCTGCCCTCGAGGGGCCCTGCCGGAGTGTTTTCGGGCAGGACTTCCCATATCAGAACGCTGCAATCGCCTGCTCGGTTACGCTGCTTGAGCAACAAGCCCCCCGCAGATTTGTCCGTAACCGGCAGCAACCACAGTTCACCGCCGCGCACCAGGGCGATCAGGCTATGGCCAGGAAAGTACCGGGCGACCAGCTCGGCGCTCAGGTGCAGGTAACCGCTTGGGCTCAACTCCAGGTTCACTGTGCTCACGGCTTGGACTCCTCTACCAGGCGCTCCAGGCTCCTGACCCGAATCCCATCAATAGGAACCGCGGTGGCGCCATCGGGGTTGTAGCGCCTGAGCAGTTCTCTGGCCAGCCTGTCCATCGCCGCCGCCACCTTGGGCGAGATATCCATCCCAAACGCGAAGTTCTCTCCTTCCACAAGGAATACCGTGACCTTTTCGGGGTAACGATCCTTCAGCAGCCAGCGCCCAAAAGCGATGGCGTTGTCCCACCTGAAGCCGTGCAGGTTGGCTTGCTGCAAGGGTAAATCCTCGAGTTCGTACCCTGGAACCTCGTAAAGTGTACCCGCCTCGGCACCACTCACGCAGGCATCTACAATCACCACTTCCCTGCGCCCCTCCATCTTGAACGCAACATCCATGCCTGCAGTGCCACCGTCCACTACCTCGATGTGATCGGGAAGTCCCAGCTCCCACAAGCGCCGAATGAGTACCGGCCCAACCGCATCATCCGAGCGGAGCAGATTTCCACAACCAACAATAAGAATGGGAGCTCGCCGGTTCACTCAACAGGTGCTCCCAAACCTGAACTCCGATAACTTTTTGCGGTTCCTGGCATCGTAGGCGTGCACGGTGCAGACCAGGCAGGAATCGAAACTGTGGGCCACGAAGCCCAGTTCCACTGGATCATCGGGATCTACGATGGTGGCTCCAATCATGGCTTTTTCAATTGAGCCATTGCGCCCCTTGGCATCGCGGGGCCCGATATTCCAGGCAGTGGGGGTGACGACCTGATAGTTCTCGATCTTGCCGTCTTTGATCCGGATCCAGTCTTGCAAGGCACCCCGGGCGGCCTCGGTGCCACCGTAGCCTTGACCCTCGAGGTGCTCGGTGGGCTTGATATAAAACTTTTCGTGAAGGTCGAGCCGACCCAACCATTCCACCACCCACTTGTAGTATTTGGGAGCCTCGTGCAAACGCGCTAGCACCCGGGTCATCACGCTGGGGCCAATCTTTTGAATCACGTTGAACATCAGGGGGTCGTAGTTCTGGTGCTTTTCGGCCCCTGGGCGGCCTGCCACCACCTGGCCTGCCAGGGGGCCAACCTCCATGGGCAGGTAATTGTCGCCAATCTTGTAGCGCGGCGATTTAGCCCAGCTATACTTGCCCTTTTTCTTGCCCACCTCAGGATCCACCGGCACGGTCTCGCCCTCGAAGGGGTGGCGGAAGCCCTCGGTCTCGTAAAAAGAGTGGGTGTGGTCTTCGAAGATGTTGGCCTGGTCGAAGTCGTGCCAGTTCTGGCCGTCCCACACCCCCGAGCGTTTGATCAGGGCTCGGTTGCGGCCCTCAATGGTGGGGTGCTGATAAAACTCGGGCTCCAAGAAACAACCGGAGGCCAGATAGGTTCCAGTGCCCTGGCCATATTTATCGAGTCCAATCTCCATGCTGTAGCGCAGGAAAAAGCCCAGGTCGCTATTGGCGTGGGCAGGGCTTTCGTCTATCCAGGCCAGGATGTTGTCCCAGGTCTTGTTCTCCAGCCAGCGGTCGATCGAGCAGCCCAGCAGGCTGGGCTCGAGCCAGTTGGTGCGGTAGTACTCGAGAATAGAAAGCGAGCGCGTCACCTCGGACAAGCTGGGCGCACTCATCACTCCTCCAGGAATCATGAAGCTGCTGTGCGGCCACTGCCCGCCAAACATGGCATAAATCTCCACCGGCTTGCCCGAAACGGCTACCCCGTGCTCGTAGCTGGTGCCCACAAACGGTGTAAACCGCTTGACGGCCTCGCCATAAAGCGGGCTTTTGGCATAGTTCTTGTTGACCAGGCTAATGCCAAAAAGTGCGTAGAACCAGCGCGGGATGCTCTGCAGGGTTTCGCAGGCCTGCGCGATGTTCCGCACCAGATGACCGTTGGGCGGAACCTCCGTGCGCCAGGCGGTGTCCAGGGCATACACGGCTTTGGTCAGGTGGCTCCCACCGCAAATACCACAGATGCGCGGGGTGATGATGAGGCCCGCCTGGGGGTCTTTGCCCTTCAAAATCATCTCGAAGCCACGGAACATGCTGGCCTCGGTCCAGGCGTCCACCACTACGTTGTCCTCGAGCAACACACGCACGTCGAGGTCGCCCTCGACCCGGCCCAGTGCGCCCACGTTAAGTTCTACTTTTGCCATAAATCCCCCAGCGATACTTATTTTTCAGGTTTAAAGAAGGCTTCAGACCACAAACATGGCCTTCTTGGCCCACTTTGGCGCGATAGCCCGGGCTGAGGCTGCCTGCACGGTGTAGCTTACGGGGTCGAGGCCCTCAGGTACCTCGAGGGGCACCACCCCAAACGCCTTCTGGGTTTTGAAGACCGTGCCAGGCTCCAGATCAAAGAAGGGAAACTGTGGCTCGGTGCAGCCGGTGCAGGGCATTCCAGCGCGGGTTTTAGAGCTCTGGCGGTTCCACAGTATGCGGTTACAGGGTGAGTGAGTGAGGGGGCCACGGCAGCCTTGTTCATAGAAAAGGCAGCCCTTACGGGTACCCTGGCCAAACTCTTCCACCGACTCCTTCCACTCAAAATACTGAACCCTTGTGCAGCCGGTCTGGGTGAAGGTCTTGAAGAAGGTCTCGGGGCGCTGATAGTGATCCAGGGTAATGTCGTTGAGGCGGCCCGCCGAGATGGCCACCAGAATCTGTGTCACCCAGTCGGGATGGGCCGGGCAGCCGGGGATGTTGATAACCGGCAGGCCGGCTTTGGAGCGGTAATCAGCGCCCAGAAAGCCCCCTCGCTTCTCCTTGAGGTATTGCAGGCCCATGCTGGTCGTGGGGTTGGGCTTGGTAGCGGGAATCCCACCCCAGCAGGCGCAGTCGCCGATGGCCACGACGAACTTTGCACTGTCGGCAAAACGACGTACCCAGTCTTTCATGGGCTGGTGCAAAAACATATCGTAGCGGCCTGTGCCGTTGGGACCGTCGATGACCGTACCCTCGAAAACGAAAATATCGGGGCCGCCGGCGGCCAGAATACCCTCGAGCTTGCGCCGCACCTGCTCGCCCATATCAGGAAAAATGGAATGGTGGTAAAGGATTTCAATGCCGAAATCGGTGACCAGATCCACCACCGAGGGCTCCTCGGCATTGAGGAAGGACTGAGTATTGCCGTTGCAGGCACCTCCGTGTAGCCAGACCAGCGTTGCCATCTGCACCTCCCTAAAACCTTTCCAAAGCAGTGATTGCCAAAAAGGTTGCGATTTTATGTATCATACGCTAAAGTTTTACAATAGGTCAATAAGCTTAGAAATAATCCATAAGTAAAGCAAGCTACGAGCGACTTGAGTTTAACTGTTAGCGTCAAAAATAGCTCAGGCAAGGCTTTTTTCGGATTATATGGCAACGAGATTAGATGTTGACACGCTTCTCTTCCGCCCAATACACTAAAGGCAGCAACCCGAAGCGCAAGCAGCAACCTCGGAGGACTCCTATGATTGCCCCATCCCCAGCGGAAATTCATTTACAAGAACGGTTGGCCGACCCTCGCACCGTGCAAGCCCTGGGAAAACTGCTGGATGACCTTCCAGAAACGGTCTTTATGCTGGAGGCTTTGAAGGGCTTTCTGAAGCGTGGCCCAGAGGTCGCCAACAACATTGCCGATTCACTCGATCAGTTCCGGCCGAGTCCGGGGGATGTTCAGCAAACCCGTGACACAATCTCCAATGCGCTGGCGGCAGCCTCCAAGTTGCAAGAGTTCATCAACTCGCCGCAATTCAAAGCCCTGCTGGAGTCCAAGATTTTGGAGCCAGAGTCCATCAAGCTGGTGAGCTTGCTGGCGGGTTCCCTGACCACGTCGGTACAGAACTACGATGCCGAGGCCCGGCTGGGCGTGGTGGGCCTGTTGCGAGCGCTTAACGACCCCGATGTCCAACGCTCAGTAAACTTTTTGGTGGGCATCCTGAAGAATTTCGGCATGGAGCTCAAAAAGCTCTAGCCAGCCCAAGCGCCCACGTAGCAATGCACGAACTTTCGATTGCCACCAGCATCGTAGCGGTGACCCTCGAGGAGGCCTCCCAGCGAGGCGTACAGGTGGAAGCCGTGCACCTGCGGCTGGGAGCCCTGTCGGGCGTGGTGGTCGATTCTTTGCTGTTTGGCTACGAAATTGCCAGCCAGGGCACAGCCCTCGAGGGCACCCGGCTGGTGGTCGAGGAGGTTCCTTTGACCATCTATTGCCCTACCTGCAACACCGAGGTCGCGCTCGAGGGCATCCAGAGCCTGCGCTGCCCCCTGTGCGGCGAGCTCTCCGGCGATGTGCGCAGGGGGCGGGAACTCGAAATTGTGGCCCTCGAGGTCAAGGAGGAAGAAGATGTCTCAGCCGCGAATCCTTGAAGTGCGCGCCAATGTGCTCAAGGACAACGATGTCCTGGCCCGCTCAATGCGACAGCGCTTTGCCGAGAGCGGTACCCTGGTGCTCAACCTGGTGAGCGGCCCTGGGTCGGGCAAGACCACTTTGTTGCAGCAAACCCTTTCCAGGTTGGGTCAAAAATACCGGGTGGCAGCCCTGGTCGGCGATCTCGCCACCGACAACGACGCCCGTCGCCTGGCCGAGAGCGGCGCACCGGTGCGGCAGATTGAGACCAGGACCCTCTGCCACCTCGAGGCCCGCATGGTGGAGGCGCACCTCGAAGGCTGGGACCTGAATGCCATCGATTTTCTCTTCATCGAGAACGTGGGCAACCTGGTCTGTCCCTCGAGCTGGGATCTGGGTGAAGACCTGCGGGTGGCTTTGTTCTCCACCACCGAAGGCGAGGACAAACCCCTCAAGTACCCCACTCTGATCAACACGGCCGATATCGCCCTGATTACCAAAATTGACCTGGCCGAGGCCGTGGAGTTCGACCGGGAAACCATGCGCCGCAACCTGTGCGAGATGCGCCCGAACATCGAGATCCTCGAGGTCTCCGGCAAGACCGGTTCAGGCATGGAGGCCTGGCTGGGGCGGCTCGAGCAGGCCCTGATCGAAAAGCTTGGTGCCGGCTCACTAATATCGGATTCAAAAAGCTAGTCAGCCGCACCAAAAGCGTCCTTGCGAGCACCCAAAGGGTGCGAAGCAATCCAGCCTGGAGCGGCTCTTGGAAAGAACCCGGCCCTCGCCCTGGAGTAAGGAACCGTGTAGGACTCGTTTTTTGCCGCCGGGAGGGGCGGCAAAGATAGAGGGAGCCGCGATTAGCCACTGAACGCCTGTGTGGCTTGTCACGTCGGCCTGCGGCCTCCTCGCAATGACGTCCTGATGCGGGTGACTATCTATACTAAGGTTGGTACAAGAGGCTGCTGGTTCCAAACCTCGAGGAGAGGCCCGCACTGGCCTCTCCTCAAAGCATTCAACAGACAAAGCCCGCTTCAGGCCCACATGGCCACCACGCCCCCCAGCATGACCAGCGCACCCAAAGCCCGCAACAAAGGCAGCGAACGCAAGTCAGGCACGCTCGCTGTGCGGCTAAGGGCATAGCCAACGGCCAGTCCAGCAAGGTGGAGCAGAGCGGTCGCCAGCACGAAGCCCAGCGCGTACTCGATGCCCGACACGCTCTGGGGCATCTCGGCGCCGTGTGCGTGGCCGTGGAAAAGTGCGAAAAGCCCCACCAGAACCATGCTGGCCCACAGCGGCAACCGCGCCGATAGCAAAACCAGCGCCCCCAGGAAAAAGACCGAGACCAGAATGCCTGTCTCCACAAACGGCACACCCATACCTACCATGCCCAGGAGGCCCCCAATCACCATCACACCCACAAAACTGAGGGGAACCAGCCAGGTGGCCCGACCGCCCATCTGTGCCGCCCAGAGCCCTACCGCCAGCATGGCCAGGGCGTGGTCGAGGCCGCCCAGCGGGTGGTTGAAACCATGGGCAAGCCCGCTGACGGGACCCTGACCGGTGTGGGCCCAGGCCCCAGAGGCCAGGGCCAGGCTGAAAACCAAAAAAACCACACGCGCTTCTACATTTCTGAGCATTGGGAAAACCTCCAGAATGGGATTACCTGCTCAGTCTACACCGCCACTGGCTACTATTGCAACTTTTTGCAATAATGTTCCGGATGCCCCGCCTCGAGCTCAACCGTTCCCTCCATGCCCCGCAAAACTGGGGGTACAAGGATCGCCTCCGCAAAACAGGCCACCGCATTACCCCCCAGCGCGAACAAATCCTGGAGCTGCTTCACCGTGCGCCTCACCGCATGGGGGCCCTCGAGCTCTGTGCTCGCGCCGAGGGCATGAACCCTGCTACCGTGTATCGCAACCTCAAGTTTTTGATAGAGGTGGGTTTGGTGCGGGCGGTCGAGTTGCAGGGCGAGCTGTCCTATGAACTCGTCAACCCCAATGCGCCACACCACCATCTGCTCTGCCGCAAATGCGGTCTCGAGCAGATAGTTAGCGCCCATGCCGCCACAGGGTTTTACGCCCAGCTCCAGGAAACCTACGGTTTTCGTCCCGACACCAACCACTGGGTGATTTACGGGCTGTGCGAGCGATGCCAGAGCAACGAAGAACGTGTATCAAAGCCTTTGATTTGAGCGAATTTCAGGCTACACTTCCTGCTAGATGGCCAGAGCATCGATCCAATATCGCTGTATTGAATGCGGCTATAAATCGGTGAAGGAGCTGGGTCGCTGCCCCAACTGCGGGGCCTGGGACAGCTTCAAAGAAGAATCAAGCCCGCTAAGGCCCGGCACGGCCTCGGGCAAAGGCGGCCTTGTGCGGCCCCGGCCACTCCCCAACCCAGCCGCGCTTACCCGTTTGGGCGACGTTCCAGAAGGAGGGGAGGAGCGATTCTCGAGCCAGATCGGCGAGCTCGACCGGGTGCTGGGTGGAGGTTTTGTGCCGGGCGAGGTGTTGCTACTGGGTGGTGAGCCAGGGGTGGGCAAGAGCACCATCCTGTTGCAAGTGGCCCAAAAGATGTTGGAGATGGGTAAACGGGTGATCTACCTGGCAGGCGAGGAATCGCCTGGGCAGATTCGACTGCGGGCCCAGCGCCTCGGCGTTTCCGGAGAACTAGAACTGCTACGTGAAACCCAACTCGACGCAATGCTGGCAACCCTCGAGGCGGCCCCACCCGATTTCCTGGTGGTGGACTCCATCCAGACCCTGGAAACCACAGCCTCGCCTGGGTCGCTGGTAGCAGTGCGCGATGCCACCGCAGCGCTGACCCGCTTTGCCAAGCAACACCGAATCACCACGGTGCTGGTCGGACACGTGACCAAAGAGGGCATCGTGGCTGGGCCCAAAGTGATTGAGCATGTGGTGGACGCCACCTTGTATCTGGAGACGGCTGGCAACTTCAGAGTTTTGCGCTCTACTAAGAACCGCTTCGGGCCGGTGGGCGAGATGGGCGTGTTCACCATGATTCACGAGGGCATGGAGGAAGTCGCCAACCCCTCGGCGGCTTTTCTGGCCGAGCGACCTGTGGGTGCGCCCGGTTCAGTGGTTGCGCTCAGCCTTTCGGGTGAGCGTGCCCTGGCCCTGGAGGTCCAGGCTCTGGCTGCTCGTACTCCTTTCCCGGCTCCGCGCAGGGTTTCCCAGGGGCTGGATAGCCGTCGGGTGGACGTGGTGCTGGCCGTACTGGAACGAAGGCTCAACCTGCCCCTGGGCAACCTCGACGTTTACGTGAACCTGGCCGGGGGGTTACGGGTCTTCGATCCGGGTTTGGACCTGGCAGTGGGGCTGGCGGTGTATTCTGCTGTGGTAGGCCGTCCGCTGCCGGAGAATGTGGCGGTGTTGGGGGAGGTAGGGTTGGCCGGGGAGTTGCGGAGCGTGGAGGGTCTCGAGCGCCGGCTGCGCGAAGGACAGCGGGCCGGTTTCAAGCGTCTGGTACACCCCCCTCAGTTCAAGAGCCTGGAAGAAGCCGTGGGCCAGTTTCTATGAATGTGATGCGTTGGGTTCTTTATGCGCTGTTCGCCTATCTGGGATATCGGGTAGGGGTGTGGCTCGAGGCCATTAGCTTCATCAGCGTCAGCCCCCTGGGCAGCCTGACCAGCCTCAACCGGCTGTACCTGGGGGTGGTGGGGCTGCTGGTTGGTTTTTTACTTGTACCTCGCCTGGCCTACTGGGTGGAGCGGCGCTGGGATAGCGCTCAGGCCTGGCTCAAAGGCCTGCCCCCCGAGATTCCGGTCGCGATTACCACAGCCTCTGGCCTGGGTTTGCTGCTGGCCGTGTTGCTCACCAACCTGCTGAACCAGATTCCGGGGTTTTCCGCTGTTCACTCCCTGGTTATTGCAACCGTGCTGGTCAGCTCGCTTTCAGCTTTTGCCATTGCCAACCGAGAATACTTCAGGCTGGCCCGCCCTCCGGCCCATGCGGCCAAGACTCGCGGTGGCAAGGTACTCGATACCTCGGTGCTGATAGATGGCCGCATCGGGGATGTGGCCGAGATGGGTTTTTTGGAGGGCCCGCTGTTTGTTCCTCGGCAGGTTTTGCGCGAGCTGCAACAGTTTGCCGATGCTTCCGATGCCCAGAAAAGAGCCAAAGGCCGCCGGGGGTTGGATACCCTCGAGCGCCTCAAACTCAGCGTGGGCCTCGAGGTGCTCGATAGCGAAGAGTCCGACGAACCCGTAGACGACCAGATTCTGGCCGAAGCCAAAAAACTGGGTGCGGCCCTGGTCACCAACGACCACGCCCTGGCCCAGCTTTCGCGTATCTACGGGGTCAAGACCCTCTCGATCCAGGCCCTGGCCTCGGCCCTGCGGGCCCCGCTGCAGCAGGGCGACACCCTGAGCATTACCATCGTGAAGGAAGGCAAGGAACCCGGCCAGGGGGTGGGCTACCTGGAAGACGGTACCATGGTGGTCGTGGATGATGCCCTTCCCTTCAAGGGCAAGGAGGTGGGGGTGGTCATTACCCAGGCCATTCAAACCCAGATTGGTCGCCTGCTCTTTGGCAAGCTTCAGGAAGAAAACAACCGCCTGGCCCCCAGAGCCGAGCGGTAGCATCAAAATTGGAAATGGCCCTTCTACCTGCGAATGACCACCCGCCCCACCCCACCACTCACCTCGAGGTCGGCTTTGCTGGCAGCGCTGGCATAATCGGGGCTTTCGTAGCGGTCATCCCCCAGCTTGAGGAGGCCCTTCGGCACTTCGAGCCCACCCAGGCCAGTTTTGGCTTCCAGCCGCACCGCTACATCAGGCGGGATACGCACATCGAGTTCACCTACCCCACCATCGATCTTGGCACGATAAACACCCCGCTCGGGTAGTTCGATCTGCACCCGCCCAACCCCGCTGTTCACATCCAGGCTGCTCACCTGAAGCTTGCGCAGGTTGCGTATCGTTTCCCCCACCCCGCTATTTACATTCAGGCGCACATCGGCTCTGGGCGAGAGCCGGAGTTCCCAGCCCTCGCGGCTACGGACAGAGCCACTGGTACGGCCTTTGGCTTCCAGAGCCACCATCGCCTCGCTACCCTGCACATCACTGCGGCGTTCTAGGCGGTCGCCGGGCAACAGCCGAATTTGCCCCTCAACGAGGCTGTTTGAGCCCTCTTCCAGCGCGGAAACCTCGAGCTGCCCTACCCCTGCCGCGAGCCTTATCTGCACCTGGTTTACGGTGCCTAGTGGAATGGAGATCTGCTCAAGCGTGCCCTGGGCCGCTGGTCGAGCATTCCATATCCAGAACAACCCCCCGCCCAGCAGGGCAATCAGCACCATCACCCCAGTCCGGTCAGGCTGCGGAGCTAGCAAAAAGTAAACACCCAGCAAAATGAGCGCCAGAGGCCACAGGAACCACAACGCCGCCCGGAAGTTCCAGGACAGCCCTCCCAGGGCTATGAGAAGCCAGGCCTACTGCAATCAGGGCAATGGCCCAGCCTTCACCCCATCCAAACGGAGTAGCTTTTTGCTGCATATGCCCACCTACCTTCCTGCCCTGCGCAGCAAGACCAACAAGCCTGTACCGATGAGCAGCAATGGGAATATCAGCTCTTCATTAATCCGAATCCAGCCCAGTTGCCGCAGCAAAAACCAGGCCCCCAGCACCACCAGGGCCCAACCCAGCAGTTGTGACCCCTGCTTGTTCATCATCCGCTCGGAAACCTCGCGGGCCCGCTCTTGCAAGTTTTGGGCCCCTTCCTGCAAGGTTTGCTCGAGGTCGGTTTTTGCACTTTCCTGGCCTTCTTCCAGCGGTTCTTTGGGCATAACCAGAGCCAGAACAATATAGAGCAGGATGCCTGCCCCATTAATAAGCGTCAGGAGCACAAACGCAATCCGCACCCAGACCGCCTCAACCCCCAGGTATTGGGCAAGACCGGCGCATACACCGCTAATCTGCTCGTCGCTTCGGCTGCGATACAGCTTACGTAGCTGGCTCATGCTATCCACTTTAGCTCACCTCCGATTCGGTCTCGGCAGGGGCTTCGGGTATCACGAAATACAGCACCGCGTAGGCCAGTACCCCACCCCCCCAGACGATGGCGGCCAGTACAAACAAAACCCGTACCACCGTGGGATCCAGGTTGAAGTACTCGGCCAGCCCTCCGCAAATTCCCCAGATCATTTTTTGATGGCTGCGTTCATGGCTCCCTCTCTTTCACCTTGAACTTAACCTGAGATTGGTTGGCCCCTGCGCCCGGCCCACCCCGTCGCATCAGCAGATAGACCCCCACAGCCAGCAGGGCCAGCGGGAAAGCATAGGCGGCCAGCCCCTGTAATGCCGTAGCGGTAACCAGGGTCAGGGCCAGGCAGGCCAGAGCCGGGAACACCGCCCAGCGTTGCCCCACCAGGTAGACCACCCCAAAGGTAAGGGCCAGGCCCAGGAAAAACAGCATCCCACCCGCATTATCCTGCGCTCCCGAGCCTGCCACCACCCCCAGGGTCAGGAGGGTACCCCCTGGAATGAGGGCCCACCAGTTGCCAGGCCGTACGAAGTAAACCGACACAAAGCCCAGGCCAATGGAAGCCAGAAAGATGCCACCGCCCAGGTTGCCGCCCAGAATGGGTTCCAGCAAGATCAGGGTACCCAGGCCCAAAAGGGTAAAGCCCGGAATAAGGGGCCACCACTGGCTGCGGTTTTGCTGGTAGTACCAGATAAAACCTGTCCCTGCAACCAGGAAAAGCCCTGCCCAAATCCAGCCTGCAATCTGAAGACCCATGTTTTGCAGCAAAAATAAGACCCCTAGCGCTATCAAAATCCAGCCCCAGGTCTGTGAGTTGTTTTTCATAAGGATTCCTCCGACTCGGTAAGGCTCCAGCAGGGGATTGTGCTCGCTCAAATGCCGTACCTCCCAACCAGTTTTCCTCAACCCGGATAGCTCCTGGTGTTTGTTAATTGTTGCCCCAGGTTGCCCCCTGAACTCCTGAAATAAACACGAAAGACACAACCCAACTCCTTTCCACCTTTCAGACTGCCTCCCCGCGATTACCAAAGCATTACGGCCAGGTGCAAAGGCTCTGCAACTGGTGTACTTATTTCACTTTCATAGCAGGGATGAATAGCCATAGCCTGGAAACATTTGAGCCAACAGATACTGGCGTCAGGGATGAAAAAGAGTGCGGCAGTCGGTGTTGGCCTGCGCGGTGGCAGTACGACCGAAGTTCACCTACCAATGGGGCGTGGCATTTCAGAGGCAATGGAAAGAACTTATAATAGCGGGCGGCAAAATGGGTATGCATAAAGCGACCCAACACGGCTCAAAACACCGGAGGCAAGTGTGAATCTACACGAATATCAGGCCAAAGACATCCTCGCCAAGTACGGCATCCCGGTTCCCCCTGGCAAGGTCGCATTTACTGCCGACGAGGCCAAGCAAATCGCCACTGAGTATGGCGATCTGGTCGTCATCAAAGCCCAGGTACACACCGGCGGACGCGGCAAAGCCGGGGGTGTGAAGCTCGCCCGAACCCCCGAGGAGGCCCGCGAAAAAGCAGCCCAGATTCTGGGCTTGAACATCAAGGGTTTCATCACCAAAAAGGTGCTGGTCGCTAAAGGCGTCAACATTGCCAGGGAATACTACGCCGGCATGATTCTGGATCGGGTTACCCAGCGGGTGGTGCTGATGCTCTCCAAGGAAGGGGGCATGGACATCGAGGAAGTGGCTGCAACTCGCCCCTATGCCCTCATCAAGTACCCCATCGACCCCCAGACCGGCCTGCGCCCCTTCGAGGCACGCGAACTGGTCAAGCGGGCCGGCATGGAGGGCAACCTCAACAAGCTGGCCGATGTGCTGGTCAAGCTGTATCAGGCCTATGTGGGCATCGATGCTTCTACCGCCGAGATCAATCCGCTGGTCATCACCGATACCGGCGAGGTGGTGGCTGCCGACGCCAAAATCGTGCTGGATGACAACGCGCTATACCGTCACCCCGACCTGACCCCGTTGCGCGAGTTTGAAGCCGAGCATCCCCTCGAGGTCGAAGCCTCCAACTACGGTTTTAGCTACGTTAAGCTGGACGGTAATGTGGGCGTAATTGGCAACGGCGCCGGGCTGGTGATGTACACCCTGGATCTGGTGCAGCGCACCGGGGGCAAAGCCGCCAACTTCCTCGATATCGGCGGGGGTGCCAAAGCCGATATTGTCTACAATGCCCTCAAGGTGGTGCTCAAAGACCCCGATGTAAAAGGCGTTTTCATCAACATTTTTGGCGGCATCACCCGTGCCGATGAAGTGGCCAAAGGGGTGATTCGGGCCATGGACGAGGGCATCCTCACCAAGCCGGTGGCCATGCGCGTTGCAGGCACCGCCGAAGAAGAGGCCAAAGCCTTGCTAAAAGGTCGTCCGGTCTACATGTACCCTACTTCGGTAGAAGCGGCCAAAGCCATTATCTCCATGACAGGAGGTGCCAAGTGAGCATCCTGGTCAACAAAAATACCAACGTGATCGTCCAGGGCATCACCGGGCGTGAGGGGGCTTTTCACGCCGAGGCCATGATGAAAGCCGGCACCAAGGTGGTAGCTGGCGTTACTCCAGGCAAAGGGGGCCAGACCACCCTGGGTGTGCCGGTCTACGATACCGTCAAGGAAGCAGCCACCCATCACCATGTGGACGCGTCCATCATCTTTGTACCCGCCCCGGGTGCCGCCGATGCGGCCCTCGAGGCGGCCCACGCCGGTATCCCACTAGTAGTGCTCATCACCGAGGGCATTCCGACCATGGACATGGTGAAAGCCGTGGCCGAGATCAAGGCGCTGGGCAACGTGCGTCTCATTGGCGGCAACTGCCCCGGCTTGATAACTCCGGAAGAGTGCAAGCTGGGCATCATGCCCGCCAGCGTGTTCAAAAAGGGCCGAGTGGGCCTGATTTCACGCTCGGGCACGGTTACCTACGAAACCGCCAAAGCCCTCTCAGACGCAGGTTATGGCATCTCGACCTGCATCGGGATTGGGGGTGACCCCATCATCGGTACCACCTTCAAAGACCTGCTGCCCATGTTCAACGACGACCCCGAAACCCACGCAGTGGTGGTCTGTGGCGAAATTGGCGGTTCGGACGAGGAAGATGCCGCCGCTTACATCAAAGAACACATGACCAAGCCGGTGGTGGGCTTTATCGGGGGACGCAGCGCTCCCAAGGGTAAGAAAATGGGCCACGCTGGGGCCATCATCATGGGCAACGTGGGCACTCCCGAGAGCAAGCTAGCCGCTTTTGCCGATGCCGAGGTGCCAGTAGCCGAGACCATCGACGAGATTGTGGAGTACGTGCGGGCCAAATTAGGCTAGCCAAAATCAGAACCCTTAGGGCGACTGCTGGTCGCCCTTTTTTGATGAGGTGGTTTGTGGGCATGGGTAATCAAATACAACATTCAAGCAATCGGACTGGGCCGGTGCAATCCCAGAGTACTCCGCTGGCATTCGCGCTGGAGGCAAACTCGAGATAAACTTTATAACACAATCCATATATAGGTTGCCGATGTGGCCGCTATGCAAAAAACATATCCTCGACCCTATCCAGCCTCCTGGGCAAACTGGCTGATCTCGAGATGGGATACGCTGGGGGGGCTGTTCTGGCTACCCTACTTTGGGTTGTTTGTGTTGTTGGCCCTGGCTCAGACCCTGGCCAAGTGGTGGGATGGCAGTCTGGCCGTGGGGCAATTTCTACCCCTACAAATTCTGGCGGCGAGCTATATTCCCTGGGGATTGCTGCTGATTCGCTACTTGATTCAAGCTGCACAGGAAGCACTCGATACCATTCGCCCCACCTTGGGGCCGAGCGTGACAAGCTACCAGGAACTCAGCTATCAGCTTTCGGTGGCCCCGGCCCTCGCTACACTGATTGCCACCCTGATGGGTGCGGGATTTGGCATCGTTTACTGGCTGGTCATCATGAAACCAGTTCACCCCTTTATTTCATGGGGTTCCTCGAGTTTGAGCCTGGCAATTGATCTGGGGGTTGCACTCTTGATCTGGGCAGTACTGGGTGCGCTGTTTTTCGTTGCCTTGCGCCAGAGCCGAATCATCCAGCGCATCTATACCCGCATTGAGCAGATCAACCTGATGCTACCCCAACCGCTGTATGCCCTTTCCAACTACACCCTGGTGGCTGCTGTGGGCGGTACTCTGATCAACTATGTCTGGTTCGTCGTGGTCAGCCTGACCATCGCCCACACCGACCCCGCTATTAGTGCGGTTTCGCTAGGGCTGGAGGCCATGATTGTGGTAGTGTTTGTGCTCCCACTGTGGAGCATTCATATCTTGCTGCTAGAAGAAAAACGTCGCCTGCAAGGGTTGCTCAACGAGCGTTTGCGAAAGGCCACCACCGACCTGCACCAGAGCATAGATGAGGGAACGTTGGAGAGAATAGATCCCGTGCAAAAGGCCCTCTCGAGCATCCAGATTCAGCAAGCAGTGTTGGATCGAGCCTCTACCTGGCCCTGGCAGCCCGAAACCTTCCGCATTCTTTCGACGGCCATAGCAGCTCCACTCCTCATCTGGTTGGTACAGCGCATTCTGAGCCGGTTTTTCGCCTAAAGAGGCACTATGGTCATCCGGCAAATTGCTCCCAGACCCTATCCACCTAGCTGGATGGATCGGCTGTATGACTGGGTAGAACAACTGCCATTTCCATTTGGGTTGTTCTATGTGGGGCTGGGGTTGTTGTTTTTTGCTGCCGAGACCCTGGTCAAGTGGTGGGATGGCAGTTATCCCGTAGGCACTTTAAACCTGTTTCACTTCATCAACAGCAGCAATTTCGCGGTTGGTCTGGGGCTGGTGCATTACCTGCGTAGATCGGCCAGGGCAACTTTTACCCATTTCCGACCATTCTTGCCCATGAACGATCGGGATAGCGAAATCGAATGCTACAAACTCACCACTGCCCGAAGCCATTGGGCACTGCTGGCCAGCCTGCTGGGGGTTCTGTGGGCATTGCTACAGCATCAGATGGCCCCTGCCAAAGAAACCTCGCTGATGTTTACTTCCCCGCGCGCCAGTGTCATAGACATGACCATCCTGTTGGTTTTTTGGTGGACGTTGGGGGGGTTGATCTACTGGCTGCTGCATTACCTGCGGGCCAGCGGGCAAATGCACCGTAAATGCAGTGCTGACCTGATGCGGCCCCAGGCCCTGTATGTGTTTTCTCGGCTAAACTTGCGCATTGCCATCGGGGTTACTTTTATCAACTACGCCTGGCTTTATCTTGCACCTCAACAAAGCCTGCAATACAGCGACTATATAAGCTGCTTGGTGGTGGAGTTGGTGGTGTTGGCCGCGTTCATTTTGCCTGCCTGGGGCATCCACGTGGTATTGCTGAAGGAAAAACGCCGCTTGAACGACGAGGTGCATTCGAGGATCGAGCGCCTAGTAACCCAGCTCTACGTCGAGATTGACATGGGCAGCTACCAACAGATAGATGGCATTTTTAAGGGGTTGCTGGCCTTGCAGACCGAACATGCTCTGCTCGAGCGCCGTTCTACCTGGCCCTGGCCAGTCGAAACCCCCAGGTTATTGGCCACGGCGATTTTTGTCCCGATCTTGTTATGGATCACCCAGCGCATCCTCGAGCGCATTGGAGTCTAATTCCATCTCTGCGCGCGAGAGGCTCTTAATATCGCTTTTGGATCAGTGATCAGCAAACTCGGTATAAGGTGCGCGTATGATGCCTGCTCGAACCACTCCATCAGCCACCCCAGGGCTACGTTTTTTTATCAGTGCCCACTTACAAGAACTGGCCCAAGAGCGTTTGGTTGCACGGGATGTAATCCAGCAACTGGGTCATACTTGCGTGATGTTTGAGATGGGAGCACGACCCCATCCTCCGCAAAGCCTGTACCGACCCTACATCCAGCAAAGCCAGGTCTTTGTGGGCATCTACCATCAGCGCTATGGCTGGATTGCCCCCCACATGACCCTCTCGGGGCTAGAAGACGAATACCAGCTGGCTGTCAACCTGCCCCAACTGATTTACATCAAGGAACCCGCACCTGGACGCGAACCTCGCCTGACCCAGTTGCTCGATACTATCCAGGCCACTCAAAATGCACACCCTAAAACCTTCGCAACCCTCGAGGAGTTACGTCGACTGCTCCATGCCGACCTGGTTCAACTGAGCCAGCAACTCGGTTCTATCCCTCCCAAAGAGTCCCCGACTGCTCTCACCAGCCAGCTCCCCGTCGCCCTGACCTCCCTCATCGGGCGTGACGACGAGATTGCAGCCGTAAAGGCAATCTTGCAGCAAGGAGAAAGGCTGGTAACACTGGTGGGCCCAGGTGGGGTAGGCAAGACCCGGATTGCCGCCGAGGTGGCCCGCCAGCTCGAGCCACACTTTACCGATGGCGTACACTTTGTTTCACTCTCCACACTAAGTGACCCAGAATTACTGACCCAATCCATTGCCCGCACTTTTGGCCTGCTCGAGTCGAGCAGTCACTCCCTTATAGAGAACCTGGTCGAATATCTATATGCCAAAAAAATATTGCTGGTACTGGATGGCTTTGAAGGAGTATTGCCCGCAGCCTCGGTAGTTAGTGAGCTTTTAGGCAAGGCTCCGGGTCTTCAGATTTTAGTCACCAGCCGAGCGGCACTGCGGATTTTCGGCGAACGGGATTTCGCGGTAGCTCCGCTACAACTTCCCTCCGACAAGGCTGATTTTGAGCAACTCCGTCAGAGCGAATCCGTTCGGCTTTTTGTCGAGCGGGCTAGGGCAGTTAATACCAGTTTTTCGCTCACTGCGGAAAATGCTGCTACAGTAGCCTCCATCTGCCGCCGCCTGGATGGTTTGCCGCTGGCAATCGAGTTAGCAGCGGTGCGAATCAAGGTGTTGCAGCCCAAAGCTTTATTGCAACGCCTGTCCAGCCGCCTCAAAACCCTGACCGATGGCCCCCGCGATCTGCCTGAGCGCCAGCGTACCCTGCGGGATACCATCGAGTGGAGTTATCGCTTGCTAACTGCGCAAGAACAACGATTGTTTACGTGCATGTCGGTGTTTGCGGCTGGCAGCAATTTGGAAGCTCTTGAAGCAGTTTGTCACGATGAAACTGACCTGGATTTGCTCGAGGAAGTCAGTGGTCTGGTCGAAAAAAGCCTGGTCGTTCAGGAGCCACAACGCCTCGAACCCCGCTTCTCGATGCTCGAGACCATCCGTGAGTTTGCCGTGGAAAAACTCGAGCGCTCTGGGCAGGCCGCAAAGCGCCGCCAGATGCATGCCGACTACTACCTCGAGCTGGCCGAGGCCGCCAATGTCGGTCGCATCGGACCGAGGCAGATGGACTGGCTGGAACGGCTTGACCTCGAGCAAGCCAACCACCGCGCAGCCCTGACCTGGCTGATCGAGAACCAGAAAACTGCAGAAGCGCTGCGCATGGCCTCGAGCCTGCGCTGGTTCTGGGATTTGCGCGGCCAGTTTAGTGAGGGGCGTCACTGGCTGCAAGCTGCGCTCGATTTGCCCGGAGAGGTTGCGCCCCTGGTTCGCGCAGATGCATTGATGGGCCTGGGGGTGCTACTCTGGCGGCAAGGAAACTACACAACCGTTCGGCGACTTATGGAAGAATCGCTGGCACTCTGGCGGGCCAATGGCGATGCGGAGGGCGTAGCGTATGCTTTACAAAACCTGGGCAACCTGGCCACCCATCTGGGCGATTTTGCATCGGCACGCGCCTACCAGGACGAAAACCTTGCGATTCGTCGGCAGCTTGGCGAGAAAAGCAACCTTGCCGATGCCCTCTTCTCTCGTGGCAATGTGGCGCTGGTGGAGGGCGAGCTATCCGAAGCCAGAGAACTGTACCTGGAAAGCTTCGATGCCTACAACGAAGTGGGGGATGTGTTGGGGCTTCCCTTCGTGCTGGTTAATCTGGCGGAGGTAGCCCGTCTACAAGGCGATTATCCAACCGCCCAAACCCTGGGCGAAGATGCCAGGCACCTCGCTGAGCAATTTGGTGACCGGTTGCGCCTGGCCAATGCCCTGCAGAGCCTCGGCCTGACTGCTCGAGACCAGGGCCAGCCCGAAGCAGCCGAAACCAAGCTGCAACAGAGCCTACAGATTTACCGCGAACTGGGGCATGGACTCAAGATTGGTTTTGTTACCAGCGAACTGGGCATGGTCATGCTGCAAAAAGGTCATCTTGCAGCAGCAAGACAACTTTTCAACCAGGGCCTCCGAACCCATCAATCGCTGGGCCTGAAACCCGGCGTTGCCTATGGGTTGCTGGGTCTGGCCGAGACCGCCCTGCAAGAAGGGAACCTGGCAGAGGCCAGAGAATACCTCCGCAGCGGTTTTCCTATCGCCCTGCAAACCACCGACCATCTCACCATAGCTCGTTATCTCGAGACCCTGGCTTTGTTGCTCATCCAAAGCAACCCAGCCCAATCGGTGCGTCTGTTTGGTGCGGCCCAGGCCCTGCGCCAGGATAACGAAATAGTGGTAACCCAAGCCGAACAACCCGTGCTAGAAGCAGGCTTGGATCAACTCGCTCTGCTGTTCGATCAGGCGACCCTCGAGAAACTTAAGCAAGAGGGGCGGGGGTTGGATCTGGCCAATAGCTTTTTGGAAATGCTCGACTGATGGTGTTTCTCGTCAATACCTGGTGCGTAGCGTCTCATTGGGATGGCCCTTCGGCCTGCTCAGAACAGGCCTCAACCGGACTTCGGTGTGTCCTTCGACAAGCTCACAGCGCTTCCACCATTACGCCTCATCGTGTGAGGCGTAATGTACCCCGCACAACCAAGTCTCTGCGTGCGGGGTATTCGTGGGAAACGCTGTCAGCCAACGGTTTATACCGGGTAGTATCGGGAACTGCGGTCAGGATGCGGGCTGTGGGGCCTGTCGAACACTCAGCTTCAGGCTATCACTGCCCTGACCCGCACCACCAAGTGGATAACACTAGTACAGCGTACTGTCCAGAACTGCTTGGTGCCGGGAATGGGACTCGAACCCACACGCCCTTGCGGGCAACGGATTTTAAGTCCGTAGCGTCTACCATTCCGCCATCCCGGCAGGCGCAAGCTATAGTTTAGCGAATAAACGATTTCTGACAAACTGGCAATTGTTCAGACTCCAGTGAACACCAGGCTTGTGAAACATTTTGCAAAATCATTGACCAGGACAAACTCTAGCCTGAAATCGGCTTGGGGACAATTGACTCTAACTCATAGAGCCTGGTTGTTGTGAAACTACTCGAGAACCGGGTTTTTTCTATCTTTGGTCGAGCGCAGCCAAAAGTGAATTGCGCGCAGCAGCCTGGATAGAGAAGTACCTGGATACCCCAGGGGGTTTTGTTGGACATTTTTGTGGAATCGGAAAAAGCCCCCAGGGCCTCGAGAGCCCTGGGGTGTTGTTGGAGGTGAGTATAGGACATGGAAGACCCAAGGCCCAACCTGATGCCACCCATCGGCCCGGAGGAGGAGGAACGCCTGCTCGAGCTGGCCGATCAAAATCTTGGCAATCTTTCCCAGGGTAGCCCCGATTCCCAGCTCAGCAAGGCCCTCAGCAAACACGGCTTCAGCCGCCGCGACTTTGTGAAATGGGCTGCGGTGATGACCGCAACCCTGGGTCTGCCCCCCAGCTTCACCGGACGGGTGGCCCGGGCCGCCGAAGCTGCGCCGCGTTTGCCGCTAATCTGGCAGGAGTTGCAATCTTGCACCGGCAACTCCGAGGCCCTCTTGCGCAGTGCCAACCCTGGGGTAGAGGACATCATTCTCGATTTACTCTCGCTGGAATACGCCGAAGTGCTGATGGCTGCCGCCGGCGACCAGGCCGAAGCAGTACTGGAAGAGAGCATCCAGAAGCATAAAGGCCAGTACATCGCGGTATTCGAGGGCTCGCTGCCCCTGGCCCAGGACGGTGTCTTTCTGACCATTGGCCACAAAGGCGAACAGGGCACCGAACTGGTCAAGCGCATCGCACGCGATGCCAAATACGTTATCAACGCCGGAACCTGCGCAGCCTATGGGGGAATCCCCATGGCCCAGCCCAACCCCACCGGCGCTACGGGTATCAAGTCGTTCCTGCGGGCCAACAACATCAACACCCCGGTTATCAACCTGCCGGCCTGTCCGGTCAGCCCAACCAACATCGTGGGAACCATTCTGGAGGTGGTGATGTTCGGACGGGTGCCCCAGCTCGATGCCTACGACCGCCCCATCTGGGCCTATGGCACCCGCATCCACGACAAATGCGAGCGACGCGGCAACTTTGATGCGGGCGAGTTTGTACAAAGCTGGGCCGACCTCGAGGGCCTCAAGCGCGGTTACTGTCTGTACAAAGTGGGCTGCAAAGGCCCCTTTACCTACAACAACTGCGGCGTGGTTCGCTACAACCAGGGCACATCCTGGCCGGTAATGGCGGGGCACGGTTGCGTGGGCTGTGCCGAACCCAACTTCTGGGATGCCATGACCCCCTTCCATCAGCCGGTGGCCAGTCGGGTCTACGCCCCACCCCCATTGAACGACGCCACCGCCGACCGCATCGGTCGCTGGGTGCTGGGTGCAGCCACGGTGGGCATTGCAGCCCACGCGGTGGGTACGCTGGTGCGTTCGGCCCTCGAGAACCGAAAAAGCGAAACCCCGACGGAGCCCAAGGAGTGAGCTATGGCTGAACGAATCGTAGTCGACCCTATCACCCGAATTGAAGGCCACCTTCGCATCGAAGCGGCCCTGGGCGAGCAGGGCGTGATCGCCCAGGCCTACAGCTCCGGTACAGCCTTCCGGGGCATCGAACTGATCATGCGCGGACGCGACCCGCGTGACCTGGCCACCTTTACCCAGCGCATCTGCGGGGTATGTACCTACCAGCACTACGAGCGCAGCACCGAGGCAGTAGAGCGTGCCTACGGCGTGCGCATCCCGCCCAATGCCCGCCTGGTGCGCAACCTGCTGTGGAGTGCCCAGGTGCTTCAAGACCACGTGGTGCACTTCTATCATCTGCACGGGGTCGACTGGTTCGATATTGTCTCGGCCCTCAGCGCCTCGCCGGCCAAAGCCGTGCAGGTGGCCAAACAGTACCACGCCAACCCCTACAACGCCTCGGAGAGCCACTACAGCCTGGTGGCCCAGCGCCTGGGCAAGTTTGCCCAGAGCGGGCAACTCGGCCCTTTTGCGGGGGCTTACTGGGGGCACCCGGCCTACAAGCTCTCGCCCGAAGAAAACCTGATCATGGCCTCGCACTACCTGGACGCACTGGCCGTGCAGCGGGTTCTATCACAGATGGAAGCCATCTTTGGGGCCAAGAGCCCTCACCCCCAGAGCCTGATTGTGGGGGGTGTGACCTCGGTGCGCGACGCCCTTAGCGCAGAGCGAATCGGGCAGTACCTGTTCATGCTCAAGCAGGCCCAGGACTTTATAGACCGGGCCTACCTGCCCGACCTGGTGATGATGGGCACCCGCTACAAGGACGAGGCCCTGCGCGGCGACGGGGGTGGCCTGAAGAACTACATGTCCTTTGGCGGCCTGCCCCTGAACGAAGAGCCCTGGGAAAACCAGAGCTTCTTCTTCCCCAAAGGCCTGGTCATGAACCGTGACCTGTCCAGGGTTCTGCCGGTAGACCCACAAAAGATTGCCGAGGAAGTAACCCATTCGTGGTACACCTACGAGGGCGACCAGACGGCCCTGCACCCCTTCGAGGGGCAGACCAACCCCCAGTACACCGGCCTCGACGAGGGCGGCAGGCTGAAGGTGGAAGGCAAGTACTCCTGGCTCAAGAGCCCCCGCTACGACGGAACCGCCGTCGAGGTGGGGCCGCTGGCGCGCTTTATTGTGGCCTATGCCGCCGGAAACGAGTCCATCCGAAAACTGATGGATGGTTACACTGCCCGCATTGGGGTACCCTTCAGCTTCTGGTACTCCACTCTGGGGCGCACCGTGGCACGGGGGCTGGAGTCCAAGTTACTGGCCGATTACCTGCCCACCCTGGTCAACGAGCTGGTAACCAACGTATCCAAAGGCGACGAGCGCTTCTTCACTCCCTACAGACCCAAGGATGGTGACGGGTTCAGTATGTCCGAGGTACCCAGGGGTTCGCTCTCGCACTGGGTGCGGGTCAGTAATGGGCGCATCGAGAACTTCCAGGCCGTGGTGCCTTCTACCTGGAACGCCTCCCCCAAGGATTCCAAAGGCCAGGTTGGGGCCTACGAGGCGGCCTTGATGGGACAAAAGCTGGCCGACCCCCAGAAGCCTTTGGAAATCCTTCGCACCATCCACTCCTTCGACCCCTGCCTGGCCTGTGCAGTACACCTGCTCGACCCCAAAGGCCAGGAACTCGCGCACCTGAAAATCAGGGTTTAGGAGGGCACGATGCCGCACATCAATACCGAAAGCCCGGTTCACCTGCGCTACGTTTTTGGCCGGTTTACCCGCATCTCGCACTGGTTCCGGGTAGCCCTGATTGTCTGGCTGTGCATTAGTGGCTTCTATATTGCCAACCCCTTTCTGGCAGCCAACCCCAATCTGCCTACCTACCTGAACTTCTTGCAGGCCAATATCCGTAGCCTGCACATTGCTTCAGGCTGGATTCTTCTGGCCCTGACCCTGATTCGCATCTATGAGTTCTTGTTCATCAGACCCGGCCCCCGGCTGGGTCTGGGAACCGAGGTGGGCATGGCCCGCATTCTGCTGGACTGGAGGGCCTGGCGAGACCAGATGGCCTTCTATCTGCTGCTCAGGCGCGAGCACCCCACTTACATCTACTCGAACTATGGCCCTTTGCAATACCTGACCTACATCGTGCTCTACGCCAGTCTGGTGGTGGTGGTTCTGACCGGCCTGATCCTGACCGCCCCCTACCAGACCAGTGGGCTGGCGGGTTGGACGGGCCAGGTACTCAAGCCCCTCGAGCTGGCCCTGGGCGGACTGGCCAACGTGCGCATCTATCACCACTGGATGATGTGGGTGATGATTGTGTTTACCGTTGTGCACGTCTACATGGTGGCCTGGTACTCGATTCGCAGCCGCACCCTGATCATGGAGACCATGGTCTCGGGCTACAAGGCCGAAGACGCCTAACCCCAGAAGCGAGCAAAGCAGGGGTCGTATAGGCAAAACCCCCGTCCCCCACGTTCTTTCACCCCAGCACAAAGGGGTGTAAAGATTCGGGAAAAGCAAGAGGTCGTATGGCAGGCGAGATTCTACTGTTGGGTGTGGGCAACCTTTTCTATGGCGACGAGGGCGTGGGAGTGGTACTGGTCAACCGGCTGAAGGAAAAATACCTATTCCCGGAGCGCCTCGAGGTTATGGACGGGGGCACCCTGGCCTGGAACCTGCTGCCCCTGATTGCCGGGCGGGAGCGCGTGATCGTGGTGGATGCCGTGGCCGCAGAGCCTGGTGAAATCTACCGCTTTGGCTTGCACGATATCCCCAGCGCCATCCAGTACGGCAAGCTCTCCTCCCACGAGTGGGAGATGCCCGAGTTGCTCAGCGCGATGGAGTTGCACGGCGACCTGCCACCGACCACTTTCATCGCCATCGGAGTGAGCTCTTTGGCCGAGGTGAGCGCACACCTGCAAACCCAGCTAAGCCCCCTGATCGAAGACCGTATGGAAGCCTTAGAGCAGGTGGTGTTACAGGAGCTAAAATCGCTGGGCGTCAAGGCTTTGGCCAGGCACGACCCTGAGCCTGGCACCCTGCGATCCGGGCACCCGGACGCCCCGTGGCTTTCGTAGCCTATGAGCCGGTTCGCATCGGGCCAGACTCCTGGTTCAAAACCGACCCGAACCAAGCTGGGCGCGCCTGCAACCTGTACCATGAACACCATGCAAGACCCCCCCGGCGAGCTGTCGCAAACTCTGCGCTTGCGGGTGCGCGGCGTGGTGCAGGGCGTGGGTTTTCGCCCTTTTGTTTTTCGGCTGGCCCAGGGGCTGGGACTATCGGGCTGGGTACGCAACGACCTCGAGGGTGTGCTCATCGAAGCCTCGGCGCCCCCCCATGAACTGGCCCAGTTTGTCCAGGCCCTAAGCCAGCAGGCCCCGCCCGCTGCCAGGGTCGAGCAGGTCGAAGTTTTAGAGCAGCGCCCAGGAAGCCTACCCTCGGGTTTTGCCATCATCGAGAGCGAGGCCCAGGGGCCCATCGCCACCCTCATCTCCCCCGACCTGACCCTCTGCCCAGACTGCCTGCGCGAGCTATTCGACCCCACCAACCGCCGCTACCGCTATCCCTTCATCAACTGTACCAACTGCGGCCCGCGCTATTCCATCATCCAGCAACTGCCCTACGACCGCCCCTACACCACCATGTGCGGCTTTTCGATGTGCCCGCACTGTGCGGCCGAGTATCACGACCCCCACAGCCGCCGTTTCCACGCACAGCCCATCGCCTGTCCGGTTTGCGGCCCACAAGTCCACTTGTGGAACGCGCAGTTTGAACCCATCGCATCTCAACACAGCGCCGTCGTGCAGGCTGCATCGCTACTGCGCGCGGGACAGATTCTGGCCATCAAAGGGCTGGGCGGCTACCACCTGGCCTGCGACGCGACCCGCGCCGAGACCATCGAACGGCTGCGTTCTCGCAAGCAACGGAGGTTCAAGCCCCTGGCCCTGATGGCGCAGAGCATCGAAGCGCTCGGGGGGTATGCCGAACTCTCCGAGCCAGCCTCGCACCTCCTGGGTAGCACGGAGCGCCCCATCGTGCTGCTGCCCAAAGGCCCCACCCCCCTGCCCGAGGCCCTTGCGCCCGGCAGCCCCGACCTGGGCGTGATGCTGCCCTACACGCCTTTACAACACCTGCTCTATGCCGAGGGCGCCCCTCCTTTGCTGGTGATGACCAGCGCCAACCGCTCGGGCGAGCCGATGGTCTACCGCGACGAAGACCTCGGCACCCTGGCCGGGCTGGCCGACTTTTACCTGGTCGGCGAGCGTCCCATTGCCCGCCGGGTAGATGATTCCATAGTGGCGCTGGCCGATGGGCACCCGATGATTCTGCGCCGGGCACGAGGCTTTGCCCCGGCCCCCATTCTGCACTCCGAGCGCTTCGTGGGGCCCACGCTGGCCCTGGGGGCCATGCTCAAAAACGCCATTGCCCTCTCGACCGGGGGGCAGGTGTTCGTAAGCCAGCACCTGGGTGACCTGGAAGAACTCGAGGCTCGTCTGGCCTTCCAGCGAACCATCCACGACCTGACCCGGATGTACCAGGTTCCCCTGGACGAAACCCTGGTAGTCCACGACCTGCACCCCGACTATCCCTCCACCCAGTATGCGCTGGAACTGCCCGGTCCAAAGCTGGCCGTCCAGCACCACCAGGCCCACATCGCCTCGGTGCTGGCCGAGCACCAGCACTGGGATGAGGCCGTGCTGGGGTTTGCTTTCGACGGGGCGGGACTGGGCCAGGATGGGGCTATATGGGGTGGAGAGGTGTTTTTTGGCTCGCTGGTTTCGGGTCTACAGCGGGTGGCCCAACTGCGCTATGCCCCCTTGCTGGGCGGCGATGCCGCCGCCAGTTTTCCCCCGCAGGCCGCAGTGGGGTTTTTGCATGAGCTCTCGGGCTGGGAACACCTGCTACCCGAGCAGAGTGTGCGCCAGGGCAAGAGCCTGCTTAACTCCAGGCTGCCAATCCCCTCGACGAGCAGCATCGGGCGCCTGTTCGATGCCGTGGCGGCCCTGCTGGGCTTCCACACCCGGCAAGACTTCGAGGGGCAGGCCGCCATGTGGCTGGAAGGCTTGGCCCGCTCCCATAGGGCAACGCCCGCAGAGGCCAGGTTGACCCTTCCTCTCCACCAGGCCGCTGCGCATATGGAGTGGGACTATCGTACCTTGCTGGAAGCCATGGTGGATTGCGTAAATAAAGGCATGCCCAGCGAACAAATAGCCTGGAACTTCCACGCGGCGGTTGCCAGGAGTGTGGTTGAAGCAGCCATAGCCCTGCGCGGTGCCTGCGCGGCATCCAAAGTGGTGCTCTCGGGGGGAGTCTGGCAAAACCGGCTTTTGCACCGGTTGACCCTGGCCGGCCTGAGAGAGCATGGCTTTATGGTGCTGTGGAACCAGGCCGTGCCGCCGGGCGACGGGGGTCTGGCGTTGGGACAACTCGCACTGGCCCTGAGTGCTGAGGGGAGGTAGGCATGTGCTTGGGAATACCCTACGAGATTGTGGAGATTACCGACGATGACAGCGCCGTTTTGAGACTGGGCGACACCACCCGGCATTGTTTTACAGGGCTTCTGGAGAACCTTCAGGTAGGCGATTGGGTGCTCTTACATGCAGGGCAAGCAATAGAGAAAATCAGTGCTGCCGAGGCCCAGGAAAACCTCCGTCTGATACACCTGTACATGACCGGCGAAGCGGTAGAGGCACAAAAATGAATGGGCTTTTTGCTTTTATCGAACAGAAAGAGTCCCAAACCCAGCAGGCTAAGGCCCTGATCCGACCTCTGCTCGAGGCCCTGGATGCTTTACACCCCTGGAGCAGCCACAATTTCTGGGCGCTTTATCGGTTGCGCCAGCACCACGACCCGGTAGTCCAGCAAGCGCTCGAGCACCTGCGGCAATATGCCGTTCCCCTGCTCGAGTACGAAGAACAACTGGCCGAACTGGACCTCGAGGCCTTTGCCGAGCGCATGGCCCGCTTCGAAAAGAGTTTCTGGGAGGATTGCTACAGCCAGTCTGGTGGGCAGGCAGACGAAGTCACCATGTACCTGTGTGGCGTGCACGCCCTGCGCGAGTCCGATGTACGCGGCCTGGTGCAGCAAAACCTGTGGGATGTGGAGATGGTTGCAGCGGCCCTGGGCGCCTCGCCCGACTGCGCTACCTGTAAACGCGGAATTCAGCGCATTGTGCTGGAGGAGCTCAAGCGAGCCAAAGCCCTCAAAACCCTGGCCTGAACTGTACCCTGAGCTATGCAACCCTTATCCCTTTCCATCCACACCCACCCCATCCACAAAGCCCAGGACCTGCCCCAGGCCGCCGAGCTGCTGGCCGAGGCCGCCGAGCGTGAAGGTTACCGTGTGATTGGGGTGCATCCATTGTTTCAGTATGCAGGCGAGGAGTATAGCGGCCCCCAGGTAGTAACCCTCGAGCTAGACGCCCCCAAGCTGGATCGCGCCTTTCTAGCGGCGAGACCCGAGGTGGGGTTACTGCTTCCGCTTCGCGTCACACTATTCGAGAAGGACGGTGTGCTGTGGGTTAGTATGCTGAGCCCCTTAGTCTATAAGAACTTCCTGGGCGAACCGACCCCCGCCAGCCGACTACTGGACTGGTTAGAGGTGACGCAGGAAATCTTGCTTAAGGCTTTGACGCGATAAACAGGACTTTCTTCCCTACACCCCACTGATTGAACCTGGTAGAAATATGACAACCCACTCTGGTGGGCATCCAAGAGCGCTTGTGGGTTCCCCTCCCTAACCCACAGGCGTTGTTGTTTTGGCTCTGCTTATGTCCTCACTCGAGCTTTCGCCCGAGTGCAACCCACGCCCTCTCCGGCACGGCGGCGCTGGACGTGGTTTCAATCCTCACTCGAGCTTTCGCCCGAGTGCAACCTGCTCGGATTACACGGCACTGGAGCACTGGCGTTCGTTTCAATCCTCACTCGAGCTTTCGCCCGAGTGCAACGCGGGCAGCCAAGGCCGGGCTGTCCGTTTCCGAGGTTTCAATCCTCACTCGAGCTTTCGCCCGAGTGCAACATACCAGGTGTTGTCGCTATAACCGGCGTTTTCCGTTTCAATCCTCACTCGAGCTTTCGCCCGAGTGCAACGCGGGCTACCCGCC
>FWPV01003520.1_pt1 | contig 35271 bp, 31 predicted proteins | sample 2228371 | NCBI WGS metagenome assembly FWPV01 (sample SAMEA103939776, study PRJEB20133) | metagenome | reverse complement strand
TCTCTGGCATTAATAAACAGGGGGCTTTATTCAGTAACTATGCTGACTTCTTTTATTTATGATGATCTAAACGACTAAATTCCTGTACAACAAACCCGGAAGACCCAAAAAATAGAATAAAATTGCTTTTTTATACGTATAAATTGCTCTTTTTGTTTTTCAAAAAGATGTCTAAAATACACATGAAAGAAATAAAACGGATGGTAGCTTTTCGAGAGGTTGTGGCGGAATAAGGTAGAAAGAGAAACCAACGTATCAGGGATGAGACGCGTGTCCCTCAAATTTGCTGAAGGGATACATTGCTACATTTGAAAGCATAACGACCCAAAGGGTAATGATTGCGAACTAATTAGCGTGATTTTTTTTGCCATAGTGAAGCTCCCCGGACTACAAGGCGGGGCGTCTCGGAGCTTCATTCTTTCCAGATTCATTCCTCTTGACCCCTCTTAGAAATCGGGGCTTGCGAGGCATAAAGCCGGTCATGTCGCCTCCGCTCCAGGCCATGATTGCTTTCGTGTATCGTTCACGCCCGTTAGCCCCTGACTTTTTGTAAATAAACCCTATTTCGCCCCACAGCACTTTTTATATTTCTTCCCGCTGCCGCACGGGCAGGGATCGTTTCTGCCAACTTTTTCTCCCTTGCGCACCACGGTCTTACCTTTCGTTTCTTCTTCGCCGCGATTCAGGACAAACTGCTGGGGTTGCTGCTGTCTGGGTATCTCTTCTTCACGGGCAATTTGCACCATGAATAGTTTTTCAATGAACTCCTGCCTGATCCGATCGATCAAATCGGTAAACAGGTCGTAGGCTTCTTTCTGATACTCACGCAATGGATCCTGCTGTGCATAGCCTCTGAGGCCGATCCCTTCCCTTATGTGGTCAAGATCCAAAAGGTGCTCCTTCCAGCGTTCATCAAGCACGCGCAGATAAATCCATTTTTCCAGCCGATGCAGCATCTCCGGGGTGAATTCCTCGGCTTTTCGGTCATAGAGCTTTTTCACCTCATCAAGAATGAGCTGGATAGCTGCATCCGGCGTTAACGTCCTAACCTCTTCGGTGGGAAGACGCAGCGGAATGGAAAACTGCCGAAACACCGCCTCCTTGAACCCTTTGACATCAATGTCGTCCGGATGCGCGTCTGCCGGGATAAAAGAATCTACCAGCGCGCTGGCGAGCTCTTCAGTATATTGAAACACCAGATCTTCGATACTGTCATCGTGAAGCGCTTTATTGCGGAGTTCATAAATTATCTCCCGCTGCTTGTTCATGACATTGTCATATTCAAGCAGATGCTTTCGAATGTCAAAATTATGCGCCTCAACACGACCCTGCGCATTCTCTATCGCCCGGTTGATGAGGGGATGTTCAATCGGCTGATCCTCCTCCATACCGAAACGCTCCATGATATTGGAAATGCGTTCGCCGCCAAAAATTCTGAGCAGATCATCCTCAAGCGACAAATAAAACCGCGATGACCCGGGATCGCCCTGACGGCCGCTGCGTCCTCTGAGCTGCCGATCGATGCGGCGCGCTTCATGGCGCTCAGTGCCGATAATATGCAGACCGCAGGGAACGTTTTTAAAGCACTCGGTCATTTTCCTGCCTTGTTTTTGCGGATCGGGACAGTTCTTGCAGCCGCCGTTTTGTTCGGCTTCGCAAATGATACAGCACATGGTTTCACACTTTACCACGCCGGGGCCCAGTTTAATGTCGGTGCCGCGACCGGCCATATTGGTGGCGATGGTAACAGCGCCCTTTTGCCCGGCGCGTGCCACAATCTCTGCCTCCTCCTTATGCCGCTTTGCATTCAATACAGAATGCGGGATGTTGCGCGGCAGCATCCGGCTCAACAGTTCTGAAGTCTCAACTGACACTGTGCCCACCAGAACCGGTCGCCCCATCTCGTGCATCTGCTCTATTTCCCTGACCACCGCCTTAAATTTTTCCTTTTTGGTTTTATACACCACATCGGGATAATCTATGCGCCGCACTGGCTCATTGGTGGGAATAACCACCACTTTTAATTTGTATATCTTCAAAAATTCCGGGGCTTCAGTTTCGGCTGTGCCCGTCATGCCCGCAAGTTTTTCATACATGCGAAAATAATTCTGAATGGTAATTGTGGCAAACGTCTGGGTTTCACCTTCAATGCGCACCCCCTCTTTGGCTTCGATGGCCTGATGCAAGCCATCGCTGTAACGCCGCCCGGGGAGAATTCTGCCGGTAAATTCATCAACAATAAGCACCTGCCCTTCGTGCACCACATAGTTTACATCTTTTTCAAACAGCGAATAGGCTTTGAGGAGCTGGGTAACGGTTTGAATTTTTTCGCTGGTTTCCTGAAACTGCCGTTCCAGTTTTACCAGTTTTTTCTGCCGCTCCTCCTCGGTCAGGCTGGTGTCATCAGCCATGCTGAGGTCAGGAAGAACAAAAAAATTCGGATCGTTGGGAGACAGAAGCTGTCGCCCTTTATCCGTGAGGTCAATGATGTTGGACTTCTCATCAATGCTGAAAAACAGCTCTTCATCAAGTTCTGTCAGTCGTTTGTCGCGAATATAGTCCAGCTCTATCCGGTCAATCTCCTTTTTAATGCCGCCGTCTTTAATTATTTTCAGAAAGCGCTTATTTTTTGGTGCGCCCCGTTTTACTTGCAGCAGCTTTATGCCGGCTTCATACTCCTTGCCTTCCTTCAGCAAGGTCTCAGCTTCATTCAGAAGCTGTGCCATAAGCCTGTTCTGGCTCTGCATCAACCGCTCCACCTGCGGTTTTAATTCGCCAAAATGATGGCGCTCTGACCGCTCCACCGGCCCGGAAATGATCAGCGGCGTGCGCGCCTCGTCAATGAGGATGCTGTCAACTTCATCAACAATGGCAAAGTAATGATCCCGCTGCACCTGGAAATCAGGGGCAATGGCCATATTGTCGCGCAGATAATCAAAACCGAATTCGGTATTGGTGCCGTAGGTTATATCCGCCTGATAGGCGCGCTTGCGCTCTTCCGGCGTTACGTCATGATGGATAACGCCCACCGTCAGCCCGAGAAATTCATAAATTTTGCCCATCCAGTCGCGGTCACGTTTTGCCAGATAGTCGTTAACCGTCACAATATGAACCCCGCGCCCGGTCAAAGCATTCAGATAGGCCGGCAGCGTTGCCACCAGCGTCTTTCCTTCACCGGTTGCCATCTCGGCAATCTTGCCCTGATGCAGGACTATGCCACCGATGATCTGGACGTCAAAATGCCGCATCTCAAGCACGCGCCGGGCAACTTCCCTGACCGCCGCAAATGCCTCGGGCAACAGATCGTCAAGCGTTGCGCCCCGATCAAGACGTTCCCGAAACGTGCCGGTCAAGGCGTTGAGTTCATCATCCGCCTTGGCACGCATTTCCGCCTCATATTCATTCACAGCAACCACCAGCGGTCTGAGCCGCTTCAGCTCGCGGTCGTTTTCTGTGCCGATTACTTTTTTTAGCAAACCTCCTAACACGTATCCTGCTCCTGTCGAGTCATATTACTGCGTCATCCAATACAAACTTAAACTGCATGAACAGTTTTTATCAATTGCACCATCTTTGCCGGATCTTTTTTGCCTGGCCGCAATTCAACGCCGCTTGATACATCCACCCCCCAAGGATGCACTGCATCAATAGCGGCACGGACATTTGCCGGATTGATCCCGCCGGCTAATAATACCGGCAGCGGCGCGCGGGCAACAAGTTGTTCAGCCATCAGCCAGTCGCAGGTCTGCCCGGTGCCGCCTTTTTGCACCACACCATTGCGCTGGACCAGCGTGTCAAGCACAATGACATCAATGCCCGAATCGCGATACGCAACAATCTGCTCACCGACCCTCGCTGCAGCGTCATTCGAGAACCCTGATGCCGGTATTTGAACCGTCTTCCAAAGTTGACATGCTATACGGGTTTTTAAACCCTGAATATCGGCGAGCCCAATAACACCGATAATCTGTAATGCAAACGGCTTGAGATCGTTTGCCAGTCGCAGCAGCTCTAGTGGGTTCTTTTCAGTTACCACGACCACCGGCGTGCTTACGGCGGAAATAATCCGACGTGCTCTCGCGGCATTCACAGAACGCTGCGATTCGGTTATTTCCACAATAACGCCGATAAAGTCAGCACCTGCCTGTGCTGCAGCACAGGCATCGTCGCTGCTGGTAATGCCGCAAATTTTTACCTGGACAGCCACCTAATCCCTCAGGTTCTCAATAGCACGCATAATCTCGCCACTGATGCGCAGATAAAGATCCTTGGTTTTCGGCAGGTGAAAAAACTCCTCCACCTTGACCGGCGGTCCAAAACGCACGGTGCATTTTTTAAAGCGCGGCATAGTTGCATGTTTGGGCAAAATGGCATGACTGCCTTTGATATACGCCGGAATCACCGGCACCTGCGCATGATAGACAATCATGCCGATGCCCGGCTTGGGCGGCTGCAATGCGCCGTTTTCACTACGAGTCCCCTCAGGGAATATCACGATAATATTGCCGCTGCGTAAAATATCAAGTATGGTTTTTAACGTTTTACGGTCGAGCTGATCCCGGTTGACAGGAACCGCATTAACAAAGCGAAGCACCGGCCGAAACAGCGGACGAAACAATTCAGCTTTGGCAAAATAATATATGGGCCGGGGAACTCCCATGCCGATCAACGGGGGATCAAGATAGCTGGCATGATTTGAGGCAATAATCGCGGCACCCGTGGCAGGAATATACGCTGAACCGTGAGCTTCAAATCTGAACAGAATCTTTGCAATACCAATAAAAAGTCTGCGCACCGCCAAATAAATGAAATCTTTTATTGCCTGAGGGGTACGCATAGACACGACATGATAAAATGGCTTGCCAGTACTGTTACGGCAACTTTTTTACCAAATTTGTTAAAAAGAATTTCTCGATATCCGCCATCATGCCGTCAATGGCTTCTTTAAAATTTTCGCAGCGTTTGCCATGGGCAAGTTTGCAGAGAATTTCCCGCGAGTTCTTATCTACCATGACCAGCTGGATTTCTATAGACGTAAAATCTTCTTCAAACGGCAACAGCCGGCTGACAATTTTTTTCTGCGGTTTCATGTCCACAATGGCTGCCTGAACTTCCACGGTCGCCGTTCCTGCATTCTCTTTCTGCAAAGCGCCGACTGTTTTACGCAATGCTGCAGCAATACGCTCTTCAGCCCAGGGATACGCATAGGCGCTAAAGTTTTTCACCGGAGCAACGTCCACCACCCCGTACCGTGATAAATCGAATCCGGGCTGTTGCCATACCCACGATACCAAATCATGCTGCCGCATGTCCTGATAATTCTCGATCAACTGTTGCGGCGGTTCTTCAAGTGATGCCGGGGCCTGTTTTTTAAATTCATTGTACGATGTCTGTTCCCCGACACCAGTCTTCTTTTTGATAAGCGCGCAACCGTCGAGCACCGGCAGGAACAAACACAGCATAATGGCGGCCATCAGGAGCCTTGCTCCCCGCATAGGCAAAAAAGATTTTTTTTCCATAAAACAGGTTCGCTTTTATCTGAAAGCGTTTCAGTGTCGTTTGTGCAGTTTATTATTGTCTTAATTATCGTATCGCTGCCCAAAAAGCAAGTGCTATGCACGATTTTTATTGATCGAGAAATGACGCCGATGCGCAGTCAACGCCACCCACCGGCACCCTGCTCATGAAGGACGCCGTGAAGGAAAGTGAAGCTCCCCGCCTCCACGGCGGTGCTTGCACGGCATGAAACCAGTCATTACGGCAATACTGAAGGGGATGAGTGACCGACAGGCGACGCTTCTCAACGGGAGAGGTTCTGTTACAATTCCGGCAATGAATGAACGAGCGAAAAAAATATCTCTGCAATGGCAGGATCAAACTCTTTGCCTTTCATTGCAGCCATTATTTCCAGTGCCTGCTCCTTGCGATAGGCGCGCCGATAAGGACGGTCGGATACCAGCGCGTCATAGACATCTGCCAGGGAGACAATGCGCGCTTCCTGGGGAATGACATCGCCCTTGAGGCCATAGGGATAGCCACTGCCGTCATAGGCCTCATGGTGGTGCAATATGATATTAATGATAGTGCTGCTGAGTTGTGCCCTTCGGGCGACATCCGCACCCCATTCAGGATGTTTTTTAATGATCTTCAATTCCTGATCATTGAGCTTTCCCGGATAGTTAAGAATTGCTTCCGGAACGCCGATTTTGCCGCAATCATGCAGCCAACTGCCATACTTTATCTCCCGCTTCTTATCTTCCGTAAGCCCGAGTCCGTCGGCAATTAACAACGCAAAACGCCCCACATTGTCACAATGCCCTCTGGTATAGGGATCTTTGAGTTCGATGGTTTGCGCCAGCGAAATGAGTGTCGCCTCGTCAGCCTTTTTCAAGGCGGTGCTCATTTCATAATGCAGGATAGCTTCTTCTACAGTTTTAACCAGATCGGCGCTGTTCCACGGCTTCAATATGAAACGAAACACCTGACCGGTATTTATTGCATCCACCGCGACGGTAAAGTCAGTTATACCGGTTAACAAAATTTTTGTGGTATCAGGAGAAATATCTTTCACACGGGAAAGCAGCTCCACCCCGGTCATCTCCGGCATATTGTGGTCTGAAACAATAACGGCGACTTCTTCCTGCCTGATTCTCTCCAGAGCTCTTTTCGGATTAGATTCGGTGATAACGTGCATCTCTTTTTCCGCAAAAAGAGACTCCATGCAGTTCAGAATTACTTCTTCATCATCAACAAATAACACTGTTGCGGCCATAATAAACGCTCAATAGATTACAGGAGGTGAGAATGGTTCTGCGCTAACGTATAGACGATTTATCGGCAACCCTCCGGGCAAGTTTATTAATTATTTGATTATACAGCATATTTTAATTCCCAGAAGGGCACCATCCGGCTAAAGTCAAATAATGTGCCCATCGCGAAATTTTCCGTCGCTATGCCAGCTTCCTCTACTGCTGCCAGAGGGTTCAAACCACCCGCCACAATCATGCCGGCTCTTCCTTCTGCTACCGGTATATCAAGAAGCGGTTGTCCTGGTCTGCCGATAAGCAATATGCCGCCTAAACCAGCTTTATCAAGCTTTTTCCTGAGCTTTTCAACTTTTGATGTGGCAGAAGCAGGAAACTCCCTGAAGCTTGCGCCAATTCTGCCATTTCCGGTCAGGACCGCATCATTAACTCGGGTCATGCCCCCTTTTATAAAGATTTCAAGCGGATCAATTGACGAACCATCATAATGAATAATCTGCGTAAAGCGCTCCGGCCGCCCTTTACGGATCTCCAGAAGGCCGCCAAATCGTGACGAAACATGGATGCCTTCATGCAGGAAAATTCCATTAATGGTAACACTGCATACCGTGCCGATGGCAATCTTGCCGTTTTCAATAACCTTATTCCCAATACGGGCTCCTGACGGATAGGTAATAATATATCTTCCCATGGCCATGCCAGCACGAAAAACGCGCTCTATCTGTTGAATAGCCTTCTTAAAATCACTCCTGTTCATGACTGAAATATTGAGAATAATATTGCCGCTGAGCTTGCGCAACGAAAAATCCATTTGAAAGGTTAAGTTATCAATTTTTGAGGAGATAAAACCAACCTTATTAATGACAAACGCTGTTGCAAGTTCCTCTTGCCCCTTGGTGGTGAGCAACCTGCCCTTTTTCCCCAGGTTTTTTGTAAGCCCTTCGCGGTCTGTTTTGCTTAAATAGTGCCGCACCGTGCGCTGATGGATCTCTAATCCCGATTCCTGCAATTTATGGGCTATCTTCGTGCTGCCAAGGGGTTTCCCGCTTTCCTGCAACACATTTAAGATGGTAAATATTTTTTTTCTCAGGGAACTCTCCATCATATGCTTTCCTGCAGAACAAAATGATTGCCAATAATACCGATTTTTTTTGTTTTGTCAATCAAAATAACGGCAATATTGCCGCATTTTTTGTATTATTTTCTCTTCATAGTAAATGCTAAGGTCACTTTTAGGATTAGCAATCCATACCTGACAATTAAATCAAAAAACCGGCAATTTTTCCTATTGGTTATGCAGCGAAACATTATCCATTAGTTATCATGAGCTTTTCACGATCGGTTGGGAAAGCTTCGTCCTGATAGCATTCTGAGCAACACTGATAAATCGTAACATTATGAAATAGCGATTATAAATTTAACATGTCGCGCACGTTAGGCGAACGCATCCCCAGTGACTATTTTTTTTATGTTTTGTTTTAAATGCTTGACGTTCAGTAAATTTTATTGTAAGTCAACAGCGTTCATTATACGGCAATGACTTGCCATATAATATCGTTACCAAACCATCATTTCAATTGAAGGAGAATGTCATGAATTTGCAACAACCTAACGCTAATGAGGCGACACAAACCTCAAATCGGTCCCGCAACGTCGTCCCTGGTTCTGGTATTTGCACAAGATGCATTGATGGCTGCAGGGGAAACTGCGAAGTTTTTAAAGCAACGTTCAGGGGGCGTGAAGTTATTTATCCCGGTCCATTCGGTACCGTTACCGCAGGTGGCGACAAGAATTATCCGGTTGATTATTCACACCTCAATATCCAGGGCTATGCCCTTGGTGCAGAGGGACTGCCCGAAGGAGTTCCCGCAGATCCCGACCACGCAACATTTCCCGCAGTCAATACCGAAACAGAGTTTGGCTACAAAAATAAAATTAAATTAAAAATTCCTGTGTTTACTGGCGCTTTGGGGTCAACAGAAATTGCCCGTGCAAACTGGGAGCATTTTGCTGTCGGGGCAGCCATTTCCGGCGTTTCATTAATCTGCGGTGAAAACGTCTGCGGCATTGACCCGCAACTCCAGCTCAATAATAAAGGCAAGGTTGTTGAATCTCCTGAGATGCGGCGCAGGGTTGAAAGTTACCGGAAATTTTACGAAGGATTCGGCGATATACATGTGCAGATGAACGTGGAAGATACCAAGTTTGGCGTGGCAGAATATGTGATAGAAAAACTTGGCGTTGAAAGCGTGGAACTTAAATGGGGCCAGGGGGCCAAATGTATTGGGGGTGAAATCAAGGTCAATACGCTTGAGCGGGCGCTTGAATTACAGAAACGCGGCTACATTGTCACGCCAGATCCCTCCTTAGAAGCGAATCAGGCAGCATTCAGAGACGGGGCACTGAAGCAATTTGAACGCCATTCCCGCCTTGGCTTTGTTGACCACGAGGGATTTCTCAAGGAAGTCGAACGGTTGCGCAGTCTGGGGGCGAAGCGTGTTACCCTCAAAACAGGCGCCTATCCCATGCGCGAACTTGCCATGGCCATCAAGTGGGGCTCAGAAGCCAAAATTGACCTCCTGACTATTGACGGCGCACCGGGCGGGACCGGTATGAGTCCATGGCGCATGATGGAAGAATGGGGCGTGCCGACCTTCTACATTCAGTCAATGGCATATGAGCTGTGCCAGAAGCTCGCGGCCAAAGGTGAATATGTTCCGGATATCGCCATCGGCGGTGGATTCTCTTCCGAAGATCACATCTTTAAGGTTCTGGCAATGGGCGCACCCTATACCAAGGCCGCCTGCTTTGGCCGTGCGCTTATGATTCCCGGGATGGTAGGCAAGAATATGGAGCGCTGGCTCAAAGAAAATGACCTGCCAAAGACCGTTTCTGAATTTGGTAAAACAGTTGAAGAGATTTTTGTCTGTTACGAAACGTTAAAAGCTAAATACGGCAGCAGAATAAAAGAGATTCCGCTGGGCGCAATGGGTATCTATTCTTACACAGATAAACTCCGGGTCGGGCTGCAGCAGCTCATGGCTGGCAGCAGAAATTTCCGCGTTGCTACTATTTCAAGAAAAGACCTGATGTCTCTCACGGAGGAAGCGACAAAAGTGTGCGGCATCCCCTATGTGATGGATGCCTTCAGAGAGGAAGCGGAGAAAGTAATGGCCGGATAAATACACCAGCTTCTGGAAGGAGCGGTTGACGTCACCTCCACCGTCACCGCTCCTTTTTTTTACTAAAAAAGCTTATGGCGGCGGGTCAAAAAATGTTCGCGTGCTGTCCTGGTGAAACGGACCTTGGTGTGTACCAATACGGCCCGGGAAATATCCGCAATCTGTTTCATGCCGTGTCACGATTGGGTATAACGAGCGCACTGGAAATTTTTCCCCAGCTCACACCAGACACACGAATCGGGTCTGTTTTCCGTAATCATTAGTTGCGACTCGCACCTGCCGCACAGGTATTCTTCGCCTTTTTTCATGGGTCCTTGGCATGGCGTTATCGTCATAGGACACAGGAGGGTGCAGGACCCGCAATGTTTACAAAATTCTTCACGCACACCTAATGGGAAGTCCACATGACGGTCTTTGCCTCTACCCACAAAACCCAAAGCCCGCGCGCCCCACATTTCCGTGCAAACCCGAACGCAGCGTCCGCACAGCACGCAGTCGCTGTTTCTGAACGGGTACCGTACCTCTTTCACGCCGCAGCGAACCGCAATGTCCTGGATCGCACGGGAATTTGGTGCCTGAGCCACCAGCAATTCTGCGATGTTGCGCCGCAGTTTTTTTATTTTTTCTGAATTGCTGAGAATCGTCATTCCTTCCTGAACAACGAGTGTACAGGATGTCGTGACCTTTGATTTTCCGTCTTTGATATGCTCAACAATGCACAAACGGCAGGCACCGATGTCTGTCAGGTTCGGCACATGGCATAAATGGGGTATGCATATGCCGTATTCAATGGCAGCATCAAGCACGCTGGTTCCTTTTACGGCACGCACCTGTGCGCCGTCTATGGTAAGGGTAACATACTGTTTCATAAGCACCTCATGAGTTGACCACTATCGCTTGAAATTGGCACTCTTCAGCGCACATACCGCATTTGTTGCATACCTGCGGATTAATGACGTGTGCCTGTTTTTTTTCTCCTGAAATTGCTCCATAAGGACAGGTCGCGCGACACCGCCCGCACCCCGTGCAGTTTTCCGCAGCTATGGCAAAGGTAATCAGCGGCTTGCACACCTTTGCCGGGCAGCGTTTTTGCATGACGTGCGCCTCATACTCCTCAGGAAAATAGCGCAGTGTCGAAAGAACTGGATTGGGCGCAGTTTTGCCTAACCCGCAGAGCGATGTCTGTTGCACGGTATCAGCCAGTTCCTGAAGCAGGGCGATGTGTTCGGCCCTGCCGCGGCCTTCGGTAATATCGGTTATAATTTCAAGCATACGGTCGATGCCCAGCCGGCACGGCACACATTTACCGCATGACTCATCCTGCAAAAACTGAAGAAAATATTTTGCCACATCAACCATACAGGTGCTATCATCCATTACCACCATACCACCGGAGCCCACCATTGAACCTGCCTCATAGAGGGCGTCAAAATCAATGGGCAGATCAAATTTGCTGACCGGAAGGCACCCGCCGGATGGCCCGCCGGTCTGGACGGCCTTTATTGTTTTGCCGTTAACCGGACCGCCACCAATATCGTAGATTACTGTTTTCAGAGGCGTCCCCAGCGCTACTTCTACCAGCCCGGTGTTTCTTATATGTCCAGTCAACGCAAGAATTTTCGTGCCTTTGCTGTTGCGGGTGCCTTTTGCCGCAAACCAAGGCGCTCCGTTATTGATAATAAAAGGCACATTTGCCCATGTTTCCACATTATTCAGTGTGGTCGGCTTATTCCACAATCCTTCTTCGACTGTGTGAACATCTTTGGGGCGCGGTTCCCCCACTCTTCCTTCAAGCGACGCCATGAGAGCCGTTGATTCACCGCATACAAATGCTCCGCCACCTCTGGCAATTTCAACATCAAAAGAAAACGGTGAGCCTAAAATACGTTCGCCTAAAAGACCGTATTCGCGTGCTTGCTGGATCGCGACGCGGGCGTGCTCAACCGCCAGCGGATATTCCTTACGAACATAAATATAACCGTATTGAGCGCCTATCCCATAGGCACCAATCAACATCCCTTCAAGCACCAGGTGGGGATTCCCCTCAAGGATGCTACGGTCCATATAAGCACCGGGGTCGCCCTCATCAGCATTGCAAATTACATATTTCTCGTCACTCAGTGCCGCGCGGCATTCTGCCCATTTGCGACCAGTAACAAACCCGCCGCCCCCGCGCCCGCGCAAACCCGATTCTGTAATTGTTTTAATAATTTCTTCCGGTTGCATGCTGAACAGGACTTTACTGATGGCAGAATACCCGCCAACCGCAATAAAATCATCAATCGAGCAAGGGTCAACCAGTTTGTTCTGTGAAAGCAGCAGTCTATCCTGTGCCCGGTAAAAAGGGATTTCTGCTTCCGTCTGAATCTTCCTGCCCGAAATTGGATCCGTGTAGAGCAAGGCCTCAATGATTTGATTATTGCGAATTGTATGTTCCACTATAGCCGGCACATCGTGCGGTGTAAGATGGCAATAAAAGATATGTGACGGTTCAATAACCATGAGCGGGCCCTGTTCACAAAAACCATGGCATCCTGACGTCCGCACCCACACGCGTTTCTCTAAACCTTGCGCTTTCAATTCTTGCTTTAGCGCCTGAACAACGAATGGCGATTGTGAGGCCTGACATCCTGTTCCACCGCAGATGGTGATGGTAACGGAGAAGCGCGCGCGTTCTCGCTGCACTGCGGCGCGCAACAATGCCAAATCCTGTGCAGTCTTGAGCTTAGGCATGGGCTGTTTCCTCCGCGCCGGCACTGCGGATTGATGCAATTAACTTCCGCAATTTGTTCGGCGTCATGTGGTGATGGTATTTTCCATTGTGCACCACAACCGGACCAAGGGCGCAGGCCCCCAGGCAATTAACCCGTTCAGTGGTAAACTGCCCATCCTCGGTCGTGGCTCCGGGCGTTAAACCAAGCTGACCGAGCATCTGATCAAGAAGAAGATGGGCGCCACGCACATGACAGGCCGTTCCCATACAGATAGTGATGACGTTTTTACCACGCGGTTTTAGGGAAAATGCTTTATAAAAATTGGCAACGCGGTAAACCTCCATGAGTGGCACGCCAAGGTGTTTGGACACTGACCGCATCATATCTTCCGGTATGTATCCATAGTTATCCTGCACATCTTGCAAAACTTCGATTAGCTGCTGGGGCTGACTTCTGCGATGTTCAAGTATGGCTTCAAGAGGGATGGTTGACATATCTTGTTATGCCTCCTTTTTTTATGGAAATGATGACGAACCAGTGCTACCCTATAGGCTATTAATATTGTTGTAAATATTAATAAATTACCAATTTAATACCTATATTTAATAGGCACTTTTCATGTGGATTTTATGCCTATTTAATCCCTATGTTTTTTATGCATTAGAGGGGCGGTAATCGGCGCATTTTGCCTCAGTTACGTAGCCGGTGCTGCTTGATAGTGGAAGGAAAAAAGATCATGAAACCACACGATGATTCGACGTTTTTCTGGCGTATACATCACCTTGAAGAAACAGATCCGGAAAAAGTGGCAATCGCATTGCGCGAACGGATTAAGGAGTTAAACTGCTTGTACGGCATGTCTCGACTGGCGGAACGATACAGCGATTCTCTTGAGGTCTTTCTGCAAAAATTCGTCAATTTCTTACCCCTGTCCTGGCAGTATCCAGAAATCACCTGTGCGCGTATCCGTTTTGAGGACAAAATGTATAAAAGTAGAGAATTTAAAGTAACCAAATGGCGTCAATCCGCGCAAATTCTTACTTACAATGAGCCGGTCGGAGAAGTTGCTGTTTTCTATCTTGAAGAGCGGCCTGCTGCGGATGAAGGGCCGTTTCTGAAAGAGGAACGTGCGCTCCTTGAAGCAATTGCCGAGCGGATTGGCACCATCGCGATGCGCATATCGGCAGAAAAAGAGCTGCAGGAAATAAATAAACAACTTACGCTGGAACGCAAAGCTTTACAGGAAACAAATACTGCATTGCGTGCCGTGCTGGCTCGCATAGAGGAGGAAAAAAAGGAAATGCAGAAAAATATTCAGGCGAATATTGATAAAATTCTGATGCCGATTCTGAATGCCCTGGCCCTTGAGGTCCCCAAGAACCAGCGACACTATGTTGCATTGTTGAAAGCCAATCTGGAGGAAATTGCCGCGCCTTTTATAAATCAACTGTCGCAGAAATATCACTCATTGACGCCAACTGAAATTAAAATTTGTCATATGATAAGAAATGGCATGCGCACCAAGGAGATCGCTGAAGCGCAGGGTGTATCCATTGCAACCATTAACCGCCATCGGGAGCACATACGAAAAAAGCTTAACATAACCAACAGTGATACTAATCTGATAACCTTCTTGCAAACGACAATGTGATTCTCTGGCTTCGATCATTTCTGTTTCCGTCGTGCCGTCGGTGGTGTTTATCATACAAGTCCGGTTCATACCCGTATCACATAGCTGCCAGCGATTTTGTCATGCCAGCCCTGCTTTTGTGAGCTGACAATGATCCATAGAAAACCAAAACCAAACAATAAACTCGACACCCAATAGCCAAGCCATCTGAGAAACGCCCGACCCAAGCCCAGTGGTTCCGCGTTTCTGTTTACCACTTTAAGACCGCAAATCCATTTGCCAATCGTCTGCCCCGTCACGCCGTGACAATAGGTAAAATAAAATAGCTCCACCACTAGTGCCGTCATCATAAACCCGGGCATAAACACCCGTATTATTTCTATGAGATCCGCCTGATGCCAGACTCCGGGGCCTCTTTTGAGCGCAATTACAGCCGCCACGATTACGAGCAGGATGATGCTCAAGAGGACAATTGAGTCAATCAGATAGGCAAGTAATCTGAGGAAAAACCCGCCCTTCGGGGCATGCAGGATAGTATGCTCCCGCGACGGCGGAGAAGCTGTGGCCGGTGTTTTATCTGGTGTCGGCGCGCCGTGGGGAGATTGTGGAGCTTCCGGTTCGCCATTTTGCATATGCGATTGTTTATCAACAGGCGCTCCCTCAATTTCCTCAAGTTCTTTTTTAATTGATTGGATAGTTTCAGACCAGTGAGGCGGGAGCGTGGTTGAGCTGGCTGCTGCATCTTCCCCTTGCGCATGTTCTGGATCTTGGTGTTCATTGCGTGCTGTGGTCGCCGCTTCTTGGAACGGCTTTCCACATTTTTTGCATTGCGCCAGCCCATTAAAACTGACAAACCCGCACTGTGGACATTTCATAGGATACCTCGTTGTATAGATCACATAACAGCCGAAAACATCTGATCATCCCAGCATACCCGCCTCATACTGAAGAATTGCCAGCACTGCAATGCACACTGTTTCAGTCCGCAGCACAGCCCTTCCCAGAGAGACCGAAATAAATCCATGACGCATCGCCGCCTCAACCTCTTCCCGGGTAAAGCCCCCTTCCGGACCGACCAAACAGAGCACTGACTTCTGGCCGCGGTTTTCTTTAAGCAGCGCATGGAACGGGCGTTCTGTTTCCTCTTCCCAAAGAATAACTTTCAGTAATCCCTCAAAGTCTCTCCGTATCAGTTCAGGGAATGTTTGCAGTGGTTCAACCTCCGGCACAAGACGTCTTCCCGACTGTTTAGCAGCCTCAACGGCAATTTGTTGCCAGTGCGCTATTTTGCGCGAAGTCCCCTTTTCATCATAACGCGGTATGCTGCGCATTGCGCGGAATGGAATTATCCGCGCCGCACCAAGTTCTGTGGCTTTTTGGACAATCATATCCATTTTTTTACCTTTAACTACCGCCTGGCCAAGCATAATCTTGATGGCGGCTTCCTCTGCAAACGGCATCTTATCTTTTATCTTGACCTGAATGGTGCGGTAAGACTTTTCAACTATTATTCCTCGATACTCAGTGCCGTCTTGATCAAACAGGGATACTTCGTCATTGATTTCCCGCCGCAGCACCGTTCCAATGTGATGCGCCTCCGAACCTGATATGATGATGGAATCATTCTTAATTGCTTTTTTGTCTACAAAGAACCGCGCCATAGGCTGAAACCGCCAGCAGAACCGACAAGGTGGCCGGGGCGTGTGCCGACCCGCCAGAAAATTGTTGTGGTAGAGACCCCCCAAGACGCTTCTTCACCCCCATACCTGTAACCGCTGAAGGAATATTGTGCTGTTTTCTTTCATCTTTACTTATCATAGTTTTGATGGTAAAAAAAATGCTTTATTTTTTGAAAGCACATCATGCACAGACCAACGTTTGCGGAAATTGATCTGGCCGCTTTGCGCCATAACTACCAGTATATAACGTCACTTGCCGGCCCGGGCCGCAGAATTCTTGCGGTTGTTAAAGCCAATGCGTATGGCCACGGTGCGGTAAGAATAGCACGTGAATTGGAGAACTGCGGCGTGGACTTTCTGGGGGTTGCCACCTGCGAAGAAGCGGCGGAACTTCGCACCGCAGGCATTAAAAGCAGCATATTGCTCCTGGGGGGCGTATTCCCCGGCCAGGAAGATGATGTGTTAAAATACGACCTTATTCCGGTAATTTTTGACCTGGAAATTGCCCGAAGTCTTCATGCGCGTGCCGCACCGCATGGCATCAGGTTGAAAGTGCATGTTAAGCTTGACACCGGTATGGGACGGGTGGGCATCTTGCCGGATGATGTTGATGCTTTTTTTAACAGCCTGAAATTGTGCTCTCACCTGCAGGTTGATGGGCTGTTGAGCCATCTGGCAATAGCAGACGACTGCCAGGAAAACGCTACCGTCTTCACCCGGCGGCAGATTGATTTGTTTGTGGCACTGGTAAAGAAAGTGCGGGAAATGGGGTTTTCGCCATCCTATGTGCATTGTGCCAACAGTGCGGCACTCATACGAAAGTTGGATCCGATGTTTAATGTCATACGGCCGGGCATCATGCTCTACGGAATCGGTCCGACACCCTCCTTGGCTGAAAACCTGAAGCCTGTTTTAAGTCTTAAGTCAAAAATAATGTTCTTAAAAAAAGTTCCGGCAGGTTACAGCATCAGCTATCGGAGAACGTTTGTTGCCCAACGCGACAGCGTTATTGCTACCATACCGATAGGTTACGCGGACGGTTACTCAAGGCATTTCTCAAATAAAGCAACGGTGTTAATCCGTGGCCGCAGAGCTCCGGTTGCTGGCGTCGTATGTATGGATATGACGATGATTGATGTGACGGACACCCCGTCGGTGCAACTCCATGATGAAGTCGTGCTGCTGGGGGCGCAGGGCGGTGAACACATTACTGCCCACGAACTGGCTGAAACAGCGCACTCGATACCCTATGAGATTCTGTGCGGAATCAGCGCCAGGGTGCCGCGCCACTATGTAAACGGCGGTTAACAATGATGGCCACGGCATATGGCAGAATAACCAGTGAATCATAAGAAAGGAACAGTATTATGGCAAAAATCAGAAAGGCGATCGTGAGTGTTTCCAACAAAACCGGCATTGTTGAATTTGCCCGAGAATTACGTCGATTTAATGTTGCAATTCTTTCTACCGGCGGAACTGCAAAATCATTGCGCGAGGCAGGCATTCAGGTAACAGATATTTCTGAATACACCGGTTTCCCAGAAATGCTGGACGGCCGGGTAAAAACGCTTCACCCGAAAGTGCACGGCGGTCTGCTGGGCAGACGTTCCAATCCCGAGCACGTCAAAAAAATGCAAGAATACGGGATAGACCCGATTGATATGGTTGTTGTTAATCTGTATCCATTTGAGGAAACGGTGGCCAGGAAGGACTGCACCCTTGAAGACGCGATTGAAAATATTGACATTGGCGGGCCGACCATGCTCCGCTCGGCAGCAAAAAACTATGCTGACGTGACCGTTATTGTTGACCCTGCGGACTATGCCGGGGTATTATCAGAAATGCAGCGCAACGACGGCTGCGTCTCGGCCAGCACCAATTTTTATCTTGCCAAAAAAGTATTTCAGCGGACAGCTCAATATGACGCGGCAATTACCGCATATCTGCAAACTGTTTAGCCGCATAAACTGTAGGGCGGAATGATGGGTATGAACATCCTCATTGTCGGCGGCGGGGGACGGGAGCACGCCCTTGCCTGGAAAATAGCACAAAGCCCCAGCGTTGATAAAATTTACTGCGCGCCGGGCAACGCCGGTATCGCCGAGATTGCTGAATGCGTTGCCATTGCGCCTTCTGAAATGTCGAGCTTGCAGCACTTTGCGGTCAAACACCGCATTGATTTGACCGTGGTAGGCCCGGAACTGCCGTTGACGCATGGTATCGTTGATGTCTTTGAAAAAGCGGGATTACGTATTTTTGGACCTTCACGGGACGCAGCACGCCTTGAGGGCAGTAAAATTTTCGCAAAACAATTGATGCAAAAATACCATATTCCGACAGCAGCCTTTACCGTGTTTAATGATGCCACCGCGGCAAAGGATTACCTGGTAAAGGGCAAAAACACACCGGTCGTCATAAAGGCAGACGGACTCGCCGCCGGCAAAGGGGTGTTTCCCTCTCTCACCGTCGAAGATGCGCTTGCCGCCGTTGACCGCATTATGATCCATCGTGAATTTGGCGCTGCCGGGTCACGAATTATCGCCGAACAATTTTTGTGCGGCGAGGAGGCTTCATTTATATGTTTCACGGATGGCACCAGCATAATACCGATGCCCTCTTCTCAGGATCATAAACGCGTATTTGACGGCGACCAGGGTCCCAACACCGGCGGTATGGGCGCCTACTCCCCTGCCCCGGTAATAACAGCCGCACTTGAAAAGAACATCATGCAGACCATTATGCACCCGTTGCTTGATGCCCTGCGTGAGGAAGGGATCAAATACAAAGGGGTTATTTATGCAGGTCTTATGATCGACCGGGGAAATCCCTACGTCTTGGAATTTAATGTGCGGTTCGGTGATCCGGAAACCCAACCGCTCTTAGTGCGGCTCAAAACCGATCTGGTTACTATTATGCAAGCAGTTATTGACGAACGCCTTGCTGAAATTCCCATCGAGTGGGATTCGCGGCCAGCGGTGTGTGTGGTTATGGCCTCTGGCGGATACCCAGATGCATATGAAAAAGGGTTCCCGATTATGGGTCTGCAGGAGGCCGCCCAGATGCCGGATACCGTCGTTTTTCACGCAGGAACCGCGCTGCGCAACGGACAGGTAGTCAACGACGGCGGCAGGGTGCTGGGCATTACCGCGCGAGGCGCTTCCATAGCAGATGCCGCGCGGCGGGCATATCAAGCAGTAGATAAAATTTACTGGCAGGGAATGCATTTCCGCCGGGATATTGGGTATCGGGCAATTCACCATGCATAGTTCGGAACACAGGGAAAATCCCTGGCTTGAATCAAAACGCGATATATTGCTGCGGGATGTGGTGCATTATTTTATTGAAGCAAAACTATACGCGGACATGCTCTATAAAAAACACGGCACCACGACCACGCTGCCTTACGGGCTGCTTGATGAATGGGTCGGTTCTGAAAACGCGAAAGGCCTTCTCTGGAACTTAAAAGATCTCTGCCACGATGTATTCAGAAATAGAGGGTCAAAGAGCAATGTCGCGGAATATCTTTTTGACTGGATTATTGGCTCAATTTTTCATGAGGCGATGAAGCTGAAAGAAGACGCGTATCAGGTTGAAAACTATATGCCTCTCCTTGAGCAGGAGCCAGTAAAGCACCATAAAGCGTCGTCGCCCATGACGCAAGAGTTTCTTGAAGTCATTGAAAATGCACGCACCAACCTTGCTGCGGAACTAATGCGTATTCACACGCTGTTTTCCCGGGCGCTCACCCAGCTGCTTGATATCCTGCCACTCTATCGAGACAACGTACTGCTGGTGCGTTTTTTGCTGGATAATGCGAAACTATTGTCGGAAAAAGTTTTTGGTAAAAAAACATTCACCATATTAATCCAGAATATGTTTCCTGAAGGTCTGGTCGGCGCTTATTTGTTTGTTGCTGAACGATGTATGCAGGGCGGTTGGTACCGTGAGGCGGCGCGCTATTTAAAAAAAGCGCTTAAAATTGATGCCGCGAATAAAAAAGCCCATGACCTGTTGCAAAAAGCGGCCCAGGAAACTGCATAACCAACAAGAGGAGAAACTGCAATGAAACACAAAAAACCACGTATTGGCGTTGTTATGGGCAGCGATTCTGATTTGTCAGTTATGCAAGAAGCCTTGCGGGTTTTTGATACGTTCGGCGTCGCCTATGAAGTAACGGTGTCATCCGCGCACCGTTCCCCCCGCAGAACGTCCGAGTATGCTCGAACGGCGCTGACCCGCGGTCTGCAGGTCATTATTGTCGGAGCGGGAAGTGCTGCCCATCTGGCCGGCGTTATTGCGGCAGAAACCATTCTGCCGGTGATCGGCATCCCCATTGACTCATCGCCGCTTAAGGGCATTGATTCCCTGCTTTCCACCGTGCAAATGCCTGGCGGCGTGCCGGTGGCAACGATGGCCATCGGCAAAGCCGGCGCCCGCAATGCGGCGATTTTCGCTCTTCAGATCCTGTCTCTGCACGATGCTCCGCTGAGAGGCAAACTGGTACAATTCAAAAAGGCTCTGGAATCTGAAGTCCACAAAAAGGCGGAAGAGCTGAATAAAACGCTCCGGGGTTCAACATAACTGCATGACCACGTTCGTGACCTTTCGTCATAATGCTGTTGACGCGTCTGCAGTCAATGACGTCGTTTGCTGTCTGCGCGATGGCGGCATTATTATTTATCCCACCGAAACATTCTACGGCTGCGGCGGCATCTATACCAACGAATCCGCTCTCACCCGCCTGTTTCAGATAAAACAGCGTGATGTGAACAAACCGGTATTAATTCTTATCCCCCATGTTTCGTTTATAACCAGAATGTCGCCGGGTATTCCTCCTGAGCTGGAAATGCTGGCAAACCATTTTTGGCCCGGACCGTTAACCCTTTTGCTGCCGGCATTGCCGCACCTCAGCCCGTTCATCACCGGACCGCGGCGCACGGTCGGCATCCGCATTTCCAGCCATCCGTTTGTCCAGTGCCTGCTTGCTGCGCTGCAGGACGGCATCACGTCAACCAGCGCAAATTGTGCCGGCGGCATAAGTCCGACGCGCATAGAGGAAATTCCCGACGAGCTGTTACATGCAGCGGATATGGTTATCGATGGCGGCGAAACACCCGGCGGCAGCCCGTCCACCATTTTTGATATTTCAAAGAGGCCCTATCGTATAATCAGAGAAGGGGCGGTGCGAGCAAAACAAATCGTTGCGGCCTTACATACATCAGGAGCGCGCCTCAAGATCAGGTGAGTTTGCGCAGACGATTGCGAGCGAGAAGCGCTTCCCGTTGCTCGATGGTCTGCATCATTTCGTCATTTAGAGAGATAGCGTGCAGGTTAAATCAATTGACATTTTTTAGATAGTTTGAGAAAAAAAGTAGAGTGGTTAGGGTGTATCATTATGCTCTGCGCAGTGCGCGGGAGCATCCCGTTGTTTTCCGATATGAAAGGCCGTTAGCGTATGGTATCACGCCAAACAGAGGCTGCCGACAATGTCAGCATCAAACAGTACAAGCCAAAAGAAGTAATTGTTGCTGAAGCCGATCCCGGCGACCGTTTTTTCGTTATTCTGAAGGGTGAAGTTGAAATATTGCAAAATGGAAAAAGTATCCGCATTCTCAAAGAAGACGATATTTTCGGTTTGGAAAACTACTATCTTAATCGCCCATATACCACATCCGCGGTAGCACTGTCTTCGGCGCGCGTTGCTGCATATCCTGCCGCCATGATTAAAGATTTAATATACAACAACCCGCAGCTCATTGAAAAAATATTGCAATCCGTCATGTTGCAGCTCGAACAAACGACCCAAGTGGCTGAGGAATATATACCGCTGGAACATGTGGTGGATTTTAATGAGCTGATTTTTGAAGACGGTGAAATAATCATCGCTGAGGGAACGACCGGATGCGAAATCTATCAGCTCATCGAATCGGAAAAAGGCCTCTCGGTAACCATGTCCGGCCGGGAAGTGGGAACGATTACCAGGCCCGGCGAGTTTTTTGGCGAAATGAGTGCGCTGCTGAAACAGCAAAGAACCGCAACGGTGCGTTCCAATGGGCGCAGTATTGTTAAAATGTTTCACGGCAACAATCTTGCCGCAGTCATTTCGACGTATCCCCAGTTTGCAAAAGTATTAATTGAAACGCTTGCCAAACGCCTCACTGAAGCAAACAGCAAAATTGCTGGGTTGCGTGCAGCCATTCCTTGATAACGACATATCCGCATCGCTATGAAGATCTCCACGGTTTGCTTGTTGTTCGTTATTCTGCTGGTGCCGGCGGTCATCAGTTGCGGCGACGACCATCCTGGGGTGAATACCGCCATTGAAAATTCGACTCACCAGCCGTCGTCGCCGACGCTGCCTGATGCAGAGACTGACCCGCGGGTTCTGAATATGGTGTTGATTCCCGCCGGTGAGTATGTGATGGGATCAACGTATGAGGATGTCAGCGAGGATGAAAAACCTGCGCATACCGTATTTATCAATGCTTTCTATATTGATCGGCATGAAGTTACCAATCGTCAGTATCAACAATTTATTCTTGCAACCGGCCATCCAGCCCCTTTTGTGGATAAACCCTGGGCGGCTCCTTACAACTGGAATGGCACTGCATACCCTGCGGGTAAGGGTGATTACCCGGTTGTTCTGGTGAGCTGGGAGGATGCCCAAGCATATGCACGCTGGGCAGGCAAGCGCTTACCCACAGAAGCTGAATGGGAAAAAGCGATGCGCGGTAATTTAGTTTCTCAAAAATACCCTTTCGGCAACCGTCTGGAAATGAGCCAGGCCAATTTTCATAAAGGTTTTTTGCGGAACAATGACCTACAACCAGTTGCACGTTTTGCACCAAATGGCTATGGGCTCTATGATATGGCAGGCAATGTCTGGGAATGGTGTCAGGACTGGTATGATGCATCATATTATAAAATATCGCCAGCACACAATCCGCCAGGCCCGCAGGACGGCGTATATCGGGTGCTGCGCGGCGGCGCCTGGGTAAACGACAAAGAATTTCTGAGGTGTTCCCAGCGCGGCAAAAATGTTCCAGACGGTAAAAGTCACATCATCGGATTTCGGTGCGCGTTGTCCCTGGAAGAAGGCCTGCCCCCTCATAATTCTGTCCCGCGAAGTACTGCTGAAAAGCAGGTCACGGGGGGCACAGCGCACACACCGAACGAAAGATCTCGGTAGAAAGATAGCGTTCGCCGCGATCTGGGAAGATCACGACGAGGGTAGAGCCGCGCGGCAGCGTCTTTGCTACCTCCAGCGCTCCCCATAATGCAGCGCCGCTGCTGAGACCACAAAAAAGTCCTTCTCTGAGAGCCAGCTCGCGAAATGTTTCAAACGCCGCATCGTCCTCGCAAATGATTTTATCATCAAGCAGCGCCGGGTCATAGATGGCGGGCACTATGGATTCCTGCATGTTCTTCAGCCCTTGTATCCGATGATTGATTGTCGGCTCGACGCCGACGACCCGGGTTTTCAGCTGCTGCTGCCGGAAATACTTGGTACACCCCATCAGGGTCCCGGTGGTGCCCATTCCGGCGACGACAACATCTACCTCCCCTTTGGTATCGCGGATAATTTCCGGGGCGGTTGTCTCAAAATGCGCTTGCCAGTTGGCGGGGTTGGCAAACTGGTTGGGCATGTAATACTGGTCGCCGTGTTTTTCCATGATATGATGAGCGCGTCGGATCGCGCCATCGGTCTTGTCGCAGCCGGGCGTGAGTTCAAGCTCAGCGCCCAGCGCAATAAGAATTGCACGCCGTTCTTCGCTCACACACGCTGGCATAATCAGCTTTATCTTGTACCCCATGGCGCTGGCAATCATTGCCATGCCGATGCCGGTATTTCCCGAGGTTGGCTCAAGAATTGTTTTATTCGGTGTCAGCTCGCCCGCTGCTATCGCGCTCTTGATCATATAGTACGCGGGGCGGTCTTTCACTGATCCGCCGGGATTCGACCCTTCAAGTTTTGCCAGAATGCGCACGCCAGTCTTGTCCGCATCCCACAGACGGTTGATTTCTACCAGAGGGGTGTTGCCGATCGCGCTGAGAAGACTCATGGTATAGCTCCTATGACCGTTTTCGAATGCCGGTGTTGCTCGTAATGATCTGTTGCCCGGTGGTCTATATCTTTACCAGTTCGTATTGTCTGGTTCCTAACCCCATATGCGCGGCATAATCAAGCTGGATTGTCCAGTCAACGTTCGGATAAATGTCCCGAAACTTATCCTTGCCCCGCGCGTGATTGCGCTTCAAGGCGCTCGGTTCCAATCCCTGGGCGTCATTGACCAAATCCGCAGCCGCTTGGTCAATCGCCACCGGATCGCGTGAAGCTAAAATCCCAATATCTGACACGATCGGACGATCCGCATGACTGTAACAATCACAGGCGGGACTGACGTCGGTAATAAAATTAAGAAACACGCTTTTTCCCGCTTTCCCTTTCAATGCACCGGCAACGTATTCTACCATTTTTTTCTGAAAAACTTCAGTGGTTGTTTCCCATTTAATCTGTATTGCGCCTTCAGGGCAAATCATAATACATTCAGCACAACCAATGCAGCGTTCAAGGACTATTTTTGCTTTTTCCTGGACAAATGAAATCGCTTCTACCGGGCATTGGGCGATACACCTTCCGCAGGCTTTGCAGGTGCGTCGCTTAACTGTCGGCGAAACATCCGAGTGCTGCTGCAGTTTTCCCCGCCGCGCCGCACAGCCCATGCCAAGATTTTTTAACGTGCCGCCAAAACCGGTCAGTTCATGACACTTGAAATGTGCGACGCTGACCAGGACGTCCGCTGCGACGATTTCCGCCCCGATATATACCTCGGAAAACTGCTGGCCCGCTATCGGGACGCGGCGAAAGGTATTCCCTCTGACCCCGTCGGCGATAATGATCGGAGCTCCAATAGCGGCAAAACTAAACCCATGTTCAATGGCCAGTCGCTGGTGGGAAACCGCATTCCCACGCTCTCCCCGGTATAGTGTATTGGTGTCGCTGAGAAAGGGGCTGCCGCCGCAGGCGATTATTTTCTGCACGATGTCACGTATAAATATCGGCCGAATGAACGCAGTATTGCCTCTTTCGCCGAAATGCAGCTTCACCGCGATCAGTTCCTGAGGGCGAATCACTGCCGCCAGAGAAACCGCGTCAAGCAGCCGGTTCAGCTTGGCCGTTAAATTTTCTTTGGCATCTGTCCGCAGATCAATAAAATAGACAGCGCTTGTCATACTCTGAGCGGCTATTGATATTGATGCGTTTCTTTGGGTCCTTCTTTTTCGGTCATGCCCATACCCTTCAGATAAAAGGTAAAGCGCAGACCGCTGTTGCTCTTTTGCCCACCGGACTTGGACTCGGACGTGTACCAGAGTTTTGCCCCCCAGCACTGGGCGCTATAGTCAAGCCCGAACGAATTATCCAGCTTTTCGCTTTCCAGAAGATTATAGGTGGAATCAAAAAAACAATAAAACGGCCGGTAAATCCGTACCCTGCCCCGCGTATCCCACTGTTCAAGGCGATTGCGTTCGTAGCGATACGAAAAATCTACATACTCGCCGCGCATATTTTCCCACGCCAGCAGTGCGTTATAATAACTTAAATTATTATCATTGGGGTTATACCCGGCCTTGGTTTTAACATAGAGCATATTTATCAAATCTAATCGCAGCTCGGCAAAGAGGTCAGTTAGCCGATCGCGCACGAACTGCTGGTTGCCGTAAAAAATATCAGCCGGTCTCCGCAGACTGTAAGACTGCCCGATCTTGATATAGCCAAATTCACGATCATAGGATTCGCCGTCGTCACCGACCATCAGACCGGTGAATCTGTTGGTGAGGGAATAACTGATGCGATGAACGGTATTAAACGTTTTCGGATAATCAAACTGCGGGAAATCTTCCTGCTGAAAATCCGGCACATATTCATACTCAAGACGCGGTACCACTGTATGTTTAATTTTATCAACCTGCCATTTCTTGAACTGAAATACTTTGAGAAACGTCAGATATAATTCCGCATGAAGATCAGGGAAAAAATTACTTTTATCATAGTTATCATTTTCGCTGAGTCCGAAGTATGATATGCCCCGCACACCGACTTCCGGGACAAAGGTAATCCATCCCCCGCGATTCATGGGCCAGGACAGCCGCGGATAGATATCAAGGCGGTTGCCCTTTAACCCTTTTTCTCGCCAGAAATAATCATAAGAGGAAAGCACTTGATAGTATAACGGGGTATGCCCGAACGGCTGCTTCAAGCTTGAAAAAACCACCTGCGGCACCCGCTGCAATGTTTCCGGGTTGCGCTGATTCAGGTCCTTGGACAGGCGCGTATTAACCAGCAGGCTGTAAACTTCGGCATTTTTTGTGGCAAACAGAAATGACTCATCGCGCTCTAAGGATCTGAGTTTGGTGCCACGGTCCCATGCCAGTTCAGTGCGCCGCGCTTTGCTCGCGTAGTCATTGTAAAACTCGCGGTCGCTTATATAAGTGCCAAAACCCTTGACATAAAAATCTGACGTAAAATAATGTTCGCCTTCGGCATGCACCAGGCCCCGGTTCTGGCTTCGATCTGCTTTATCGCTATAGGCATCGTCAACATAGTCGTTTGTTTCATAGGCATGGTACCCGTAAAATTTTGCCCAGGAATTGTTTTTGGTTACGACGCGATATTCAAATCCTTCACCAGGTCCCTTTTTTGTGGCAGCATCCAGGTAAAACGTTGCATCTTTATGGGGCGCCATGGCCCAAAAAAATGAATTATTAAATTCAAAACCCTTCTTGCTGGAGGTGCCAAACTCGGGAAAAAGCAACCCCGATTGGCGTTCTGTTTTTACCGGCACTAAAAAGTACGGGAAATACAGTATCGGAAGCCCCTTGACTCGAAACGTTCCGCCCTGTATCTGGGCATACCCCTCCAGGGTTACGTCAATCTTTTTTGCCTCAATTTTCCAGAAAGGATTTTTTCCGTCGCAGGTGGTGATTTCGCCATTAAAAACCTGATACTGATTCTGTCCAAGACTCTTAAACTGTTTGCCGGATATATGAAAATTCTGCTTCTGGATAAAAACCGCGGCATTTTCCACCTGGCCGCGCCGCTCATCAAGATTCATTTTAAGTTCGTCACAGATCAGCGTGTCTCCGCCCTGGCTCAGCTTAACACCACCCTTTGCATAGGCATCATTGGTGGCAAGATTGACCTGCAGGTAATCAGTGATGAGGGTTCTTTCGCCCTGCTGCATTTCGACATTTCCCTGCGCAATCATCATGTTGTCTTCGCGATCATAACTGATGCGCACCGCTTTCACCTTTACGGCTTCTTCATCTGCTTCATCCACCGGCATGAATGCCCTCTGTGTGGCAGCTCCCTGACCGGCACCGGCCACGCCTATGATAATAAAAATCAGCAGACTCCGCAGCATGGTTTTCATTGTTGTTATCTCATCGTTATCCGGCAGGGTATGCTACAGGGGTATACGGCCCGTGGGACAACCCTTTTCTGCCACCAGACGCTCACGTGCTTCGCCAACGGTGAACAGCGAACCGGTAACGCATACCAGGTCATCCGCTGTTGCACTTTTCAGTGCCGCCTCAAACGCTTCGCCAGTATCCTCTATCCAGACAAACTGTTTTTGCGGCTTGTTGCAAAAATGCCGGGCTATCAGTTCCGGGGATGCGGCACGTTCCATTTTTGGTTTACAAAATATAACGGTATGTGCTTCAGGTGTCAAGATTTCAATCATCCGCGCAATGTCTTTATCCATCATGACGCCAATAACCATGATGAGCTTCCGATAATCAAAATACTGTTGCAGTGTCTTTTTGAGCGCCTGCCACGCCTCCGGGTTATGTGCGCCGTCCAGCACCACGGTTGGATGATACCGAATGATTTCCATGCGTCCCGGCCACTGTGCGTTCTCAATACCGGCGCGCATCTGGGGGGCTGTTATGGTGAAGCCCTGTTGGCACAAAAGTTCCGCAGCACCCAGCGCCAGGGTTGCGTTGCGGAATTGATGGTCGCCAACGAGAGCCGGCCGTACCGCGCAGAGCACCAGTTCAAATCCTCGGTAATCAAATCTGCCGCTGCCGGTTTTTCTTCCCCGCAAATCAGTTCCTGTTAAAAACAGCGGGGCGTTCATGGCACGGCATTGTGCTTGGAGCACTGAAAAAGCTGCCGGCCGGCGGACACCGGTTAACAGCGGCGTTCCGGGTTTTATAATACCGGCTTTTTCCGCCGCTATTTGCTTCACGGTCGACCCTAAGTACTGCTGGTGGTCAAGACTGATTGAGGTGATAATTGTTAGCAGCGGGTGAAGAACATTCGTGGCATCAAGCCGCCCGCCCATACCGACCTCGACGACCACCGGGTCTGCTTTTTTTTCTGCAAAATAAGTAAAAGCCAGGGCCGTCACAAATTCAAAAAACGTTATGGTTTCAAGCCCGATGGTGCGGCACAGGGCGGTTATTTTTTTCACCAACCGCACCACCTCGTGCTGCGGTATTTCCACATCGTTAATTTTAATACGTTCCGTAAAACGCACTAAATGCGGGGAGGTAAAAAGACCCGTCCGATAACCGGCCTGTTTGAGGATCGCCTGAAGAAACGCAGCGGTTGATCCTTTGCCGTTGGTGCCGGCGATATGGACGCACCGGAGGTTGCGGTGAGGGTTTCCGAGGTGTTCCAGAAGGGTTGTTATGTTTGCGAGACCCAGTTTCATGCCAAATCGTTGCAAGCCGAACAGGTAGGCGATTGACTGAGGGTAATCCATGAAGCATTATTTGGCAGGTGCGGCGGGAAATGGAAGCCTGGTTGCTTCTTTCAGAGATTTGACAAAATCTCCCACAGCCTCGGTTAGTCCGGAACGTTCTTGGTGGTGTTCGATAACGTTTATGATGGCGCTGCCGACGATTACCGCATCCACATAGGGGCACAGAGCACGAATTTGCGCGGGTCTGGATATGCCAAATCCAATACCGATGGGCAGTGTTGTGTAACGCCGTATCATTGCAACATTCTTATCAACCATATCAGCCAGTTCTTCCCGGGCACCGGTCACGCCGGTAACAGACACGTAATAGATAAACCCGGATGCGGTTGCTGCCACCCGTTGAATGCGCTCTTCAGTGCTGGTAGGTGCCAGCAGAAATATCAGATCCAGGCCGGCGGCAACGGTTTCGGCTTTCAGGTCATGCGCTTCTTCAGGCGGCAGATCAACAACCAGCAACCCATCAATCCCTGCCGCGCGGGCATCCGCGCACAACTGTTTTAAACCATACTGATAGAATGGATTATAGTAGCCAAACAGGATAATGGGTGTGGCAATTTTGTTGCGCACGTCTTTTACCAGGTTAAAAATGTGTTTCAGGGAAAACGGGCGTTTCAATGCCCGTTCAAATGCATGCTGTATGGTGATACCGTCTGCCATCGGATCTGAAAAAGGCACACCCAGCTCAATGATATCTGCCCCCTGAGCTGCAAGACAAAATATCAGCGCTTCCGTCGTTTCCAGGTCTGGGTCTCCTGCAGTTATGTAGGTTATGAGCGCCTTTTCTCCCTGTGCCTTTAATCTCTGAAACGTTGCATCGATGCGTGACATACAGTACCTTCCGATGGAGTCGTTGCTGGCCGGTTCGTGATAAACAGCAAACTGCTACAGTCTAATCCCCATTCGCTCTGCAACAATGTGAATGTCTTTATCCCCTCTACCCGAGAGATTTATGATGATCAGACAGCCGTTTTTCATGTGTTGTGCGTTTTTTATGACATACGCAACCGCGTGAGCACTCTCAAGCGCCGGCATGATACCCTCAGAGCGAGTGAGTTCCAGAAATGCATCAAGAGCTTCCTGGTCAGTAACCGCGACATATGTTACCCGTCCAGTATCTTTTAAATAGCTGTGCTCCGGTCCGACTCCCGGGTAATCAAGCCCGGGCGCTACGGAATGAGCAGGTAAGACTTGTCCGTGTTGATCCTGCAGGAGATAACTTTTCGTTCCGTGCAGAATGCCGGGTTTGCCGGCGACCAGTGCCGCAGAATGAGGCCCTGCAGCCAGCCCGGTTCCCGCCGCTTCAACCCCAACTATCTGTACAGCGGTATCATTGAGAAATGGATAGAACAATCCCATGGCATTGCTTCCACCTCCGACACAGGCTACCAGAAGATCAGGCAAACGGCCCGTTTTTTCTAAAATCTGGCGTCGTGCCTCTTCGCCAATAATTTTTTGAAAGTCCCTGACAATCATCGGGTACGGATGGGGTCCGGCAACGCTCCCAATAATATAAAATGTGGTACGAACATTGGTGATCCAGTCTCGCATTGCCTCATTCATTGCGTCTTTCAGGGTTTGAGTTCCTGATACCACCGGCGTCACAGTGGCACCCAACAGCTTCATTTTGAAGACGTTTACCGATTGCCGTTTTATATCCTCAGCCCCCATGAAAATCTCGCAGGCAAGCCCGAAGTGCGCGGCGACTGTTGCCGTGGCAACGCCGTGCTGTCCGGCCCCGGTTTCGGCAATAATGCGGGATTTGCCCATGCGCCGTGCCAGCAGCACCTGTCCAACGGTATTGTTGATTTTGTGCGCGCCGGTATGATTGAAGTCTTCCCGCTTTAAATACACCTGCACCTTGCCCACTCGTTCCGAAAACCTGCGCGCGAAATATAGCGGGCTTTCTCTGCCCACAAATTCCTTGAGATACAGTTTTAGCTCGCTGATAAAGTCGGCGTCTGTTTTAAAGCGTTCGTAGGCCTCCTCTAGTTCCAGCAGTGCCGGCATAAGGGTCTCTGAAACATAACGGCCGCCGTATTCTCCGAAATGCCCCAATTGATCAGGTCTGCATGTGCTCATCGTTTCCTTCTCGTGCAACAGGTAATGCCCCCGGTTATGTAGGTCGTCCGGTCCATTCACGTAATTTTGCCCCAGGATCTTTTTCTTTCATCAACGTTTCGCCGATGAGAAAGGCATCAACACCGGCATTCGCCAACCACACCATGTCCGTTCTGGAGCAAATACCGCTTTCGCTGACAATTATTTTATCATCAGGTATGGCCGGCAGCAGCTCAATGGTCGTGTGCAAATTTGTCTCAAACGTTTTAAGATTCCTATTATTAATCCCGATGATATCGGCGCCGGCAGCCAGCGCCTTGCGCACATCGTCAATGTCATGCACTTCAACAATATGGAACAGAGTCAATTCCCGTGCTAACTGCAGCAGTTGCGCCAGCAAATCTTCCGTCAGAATGGCGGCTATCAACAGCACTGCATCCGCTCCGTTCACCCGTGCTTCATACAGCTGATAGGGATCAATAATAAAATCTTTGCGCAGCACCGGGAGTTTGATTTCGGCTTTTACCGCGCTCAAATAATCAAGACTGCCCTGAAAATAGTTCGTTTCGGTCAACACCGAGACTGCTGCGGCACCGCCGTCTTCATATGCTCTGGCGATGGCACGGACATCGAACTGCTCGCGCAGTATCCCCTTTGACGGCGATGCTTTCTTTATTTCGGCGATGATGCGAAAACCTCGCTGCGCTGATCCCGCTACGGCGTCGGCAAAATTTCTGACCCGGGGCAAATGCGACAGCCGCGCCCGTAAATTCTCGAGCGGCACCGCCTGCTTGGTTTCGGCCAGCTCCGTTCTTTTGTGCTGCACAATCCTGGTTAACATATCAGGCATGAGGGCCCCCGTTACAGGCGGTTGCTGAGTTCTTTCAGCGCCTGCAATTTTTTATACGCAAGACCGCTGTCGATGATGTCAGCGGCCCGTTTCATGCCATCCTGCAGGCTTCTTGCCAGATCTGCGGCCATGAGGGCTGCGCCCGCATTAATCAGCACAATTTCCCGATACGGACCTTTTTCGCCCTTTAAAATTTTCACGATAATTTCCGCATTTTCCCGCGCCGTGCTTCCCTTAATATCCACCAGATCTCTGAGCGGCAGACCATAATCCATTGGATGAATGCGGTAGGTCTGAACCTCGCCGTTTTTGAGCTCGGAAACGACAGTCTCGGCGCAAATGGTTATCTCATCAAGACCGTCAAGTCCGTGAACGACCAACGCTCGTTTGGCACCAAGACGGTTAAGCACTTTGGCTAACATTTCAGTTATGCGCCCGTCATAGACACCCAAAATCTGTATATTTGCCCCAGCCGGATTGGTAAGCGGGCCTAAAATATTAAAAATAGTCCGGATGCCGATCTCTCTGCGGGGACCAAAGGCGTGTTTCATGGCGCCATGCAGATTCGGCGCGAACAGGAACCCGATACCCACCTCGTCAATACACCGGCCGATATCTTCGGGTTTCAAGTACACCTTTATTCCCAACTCTTCCATCACATCAGCACTGCCGCAGCGGCTTGATATGGAACGGTTGCCATGTTTTGCAACCCGCACACCGGCGGCGCTCACCACAAAAGCGGCAGTTGTGGATATGTTGAAGGTATTTCGATGATCGCCACCAGTGCCGCAGGTATCAAGCAAATCGCCACTGCTTGAAACCGGGACTTTGCTTGCCATAGCGCGCATGGTTTTTGCGGCGCCGGTGATTTCCTCAACCGTTTCCCCTTTCATCCTGAGGGCCGTGATGAATGAAGCAATTTGGGCCTGTGTGGCCGCGCCTTCCATTATTTCGCTGAATGCAGCCATCATCTCGGATTCCGAGAGATTAAGCCCTTCAACCACCTTAAAGATGGCTTTGGTGATTACCTGATTGGCCGGTGCCATGGCTTCATCGCGCTCGTCTGCGCCAGAATTGTTCACTCATTGTTAAAAAATTTCTCAGCAGGTCTTTTCCCACAACGGTCAAGATTGACTCCGGATGAAATTGAATTCCTTCGATGAAATATTCTTTGTGTCGGATGCCCATAATTTCATTGTCCGCTGTCCAGGCGCTGACCTCAAGACATGCCGGCAGTGTTTCCCGCTCGACAACCAGAGAATGATACCGCGTGGCAACAAAATTGTCCGGCAACCCGGCAAACAGGTTTTTATGATCGTGGCAGATCTGGGAAACCTTACCATGCATAAGCTGTTTTGCTCGAACAATATTCCCGCCATATACGGCACCGATACACTGGTGGCCCAGGCAGACCCCCAGGATGGGGATTTTTCCCTGAAATGTCTGGATCAGGTCATTTGAAATACCCGCGCGTTCCGGTCTGCCCGGACCGGGTGATATGACAATTTTTTGCGGCGCCAGCTTTTTTATCTTATCCAGCGTGACTTTATCGTTTCTGAAAACCGTAATATCTTCGCCTAACTCGCCAAAATACTGGACCAAGTTGTAGGTGAATGAATCGTAATTATCAATCATTAAAAGCATTCTCAATCCCTTCCCGAGCCTTTTGAATGGCTTGGAACATCCCCAATGCCTTATTGACGGTTTCCTGATATTCACGATGCGGTCTTGAATCTGCAACAATGCCGGCACCGGCCTGCACGAATATTTTATTATTTTTGATGAGCATGGTTCTAATCGTAATGCAAAAGTCCATATTCCCGGAAAAGCTGAAATATCCCACAGCCCCGGCATAGGGGCCGCGCTGATGGCGTTCAAGCTCTTCAATAATCTCCATCGCTCTAATTTTAGGCGCACCTGAAACCGTGCCGGCAGGAAATGTGGCGCGAAATACATCAAACGCGTCCTTACCGGGTTTTAAAATTCCGCTCACGTGAGAGACCAGATGCATCACATGCGAATACCGTTCGACCACCATCAATTCATCCACCGTCACTGAACCCATCCGAGCTATACGGCCGATGTCATTGCGTCCCAAATCAACCAGCATAATGTGTTCTGCCCGTTCTTTGGGATCATTTTTCAATTCGTTCTCAAGCGCTAAATCCTGTTTTTCATTGATGCCGCGGCGCCGCGTCCCGGCTATCGGTCTAACTTCAACCCGGTTTTTTTCTAACCGTACCAGCACCTCGGGCGATGAACCAACAATATAACTGTCGCCCATCTTCAAAAAATACATATACGGCGAGGGATTAATCACCCTCAACGCTCGATATAAATCAAAGGGTTTGACGGTAAGGTTTGTCTCAAACCGCTGCGAAAGAACCGTTTGAATAATATCACCGGCTTTGATGTATTGCTTTGCTTTGGTAACGATACCTTCAAACGCCGATTTGGTAAGGTTTGATGTCATTGACTGCTTTCTGTTACTTGGTTGTTTTGGTGCCTCTTTCAGAGGACGGTTCAAATACCTGATAATGCGGTTAATCTTTTGGTTGGCTCGTTGATAGGCAGCAGAGACATTCCCTGAACCGTCCAGATGAACATTATATACCACTTTAAGGGTATGCCTGAGATTGTCAAAAATCAGCAAGCTATCAGTTATCATAAAATAGGCGTCATGCCATTGCAGATCATCAATTGCCGCCAGCGGAATTTTTTCAAAGAACCTGACCATGTCGTAACTGATGTAGCCCACTGCTCCTCCGAAAAATCTTGGTAACCCTTTCAGTTCCGTCGGTGTATAGGCATGCATCAGTTTTTTAAGCACCGAGAGCGGATCCGCCGAAGTGAAAATTTCGTGCCTTTTTCCCCGCTCGATCTCGACGGTTTGCCCTTTGCTTTTAAAGATTATCGAAGGGCTAAATCCCAAAAAACTGAACCGCGCCCATTTTTCACCGCCTTCGACACTTTCCAAAAGGAAGCAGTGATCAACAGTATTCAATTTTTTAAACGCAGAAACCGGTGTCTCCGTATCAGCAAATATTTCCCGGTAAACGGGGATCAAATTGCCCTTTTGCGCCAATTTTTTAAACTCCTGAAAATCAGGATAACAAGAAGTGTTCTTATGCGTCATAAATCATTCATCCGTTCCCTTTCTTCAAGCTTACGTAACTTCTTGATAAATTCAAAACCTGAGCCTGAAGAAAATTGTCCTGGTAACGAAAGGTTAGTTTTGGAATTTATTGCTGCCAAGAGGGAATAAATGAAAAGCCGCAAAAGTCCCTGAGACCATTACAGCTTTACCTGCAAAAAAAAGCCGTGGGGTTGCCTTATGGACATAATTGCCCACGACTGTAAAGACACCCCACAATAACTTACCGTTAGTAGACATGTACCGGAATCTGTGCTCCTAATATGGCAATTTTACTTTAATTCTCCATCATCATCAATTGCTTTATATGTAAAGTTTTTTAAATCTATCTGTAAAATGCAGGGGATGTCAAGACATTTCTGTTCTTTGACATTCCCCACGAATTGACTCAAATTAAAGGTAACCGAAGGTAATCACAGGAGGGGTTGAAAAACAGATCGTTGCGTCATATTGCAGGTAACCGAAAGGAG
>FWPV01003519.1_pt1 | contig 35278 bp, 34 predicted proteins | sample 2228371 | NCBI WGS metagenome assembly FWPV01 (sample SAMEA103939776, study PRJEB20133) | metagenome | reverse complement strand
GCTGCGATTGTTGATTTTGTCCCGGATTATCTGCCTAATCTTTCGATCTGTTAGCTTTACCGCTTTATTGCGCTTCCCCATGCACTCAGGAAGACTATATAAAGCCAAAGATTTCGGGACTATACAACACAGCACTGATAGAGCAAAGTTTATTTACCGTAAACGCAGCAAGTTCACCGTTTGAGAGGTAAGAAGGTATCATGGAGCTTGAGAATCTTCGATTCGGTACGGAGCTGTTGAAGCGCGGCTTCGCCAAGATGCAGAAGGGCGGGGTCATCATGGATGTGACCACCCCAGAGCAGGCCATGATCGCGGAGGAGGCAGGAGCTGTAGCAGTTATGGCCCTTCATGCAGTGCCAGCAGACATCAGAAAGATGGGCGGCGTGGCCAGGATGGCGGATCCTAAGGTCATCGAGGAGATAATCGATGCGGTGACCATACCAGTCATGGCAAAGGTCAGGATCGGCCACTTTGTAGAGGCGCAGATCCTCGAGGCGATCGGGGTCGATATGATCGATGAGTCGGAGGTTCTCACCCCCGCGGATGAGTTTCATATCGACAAAACCAAATTCAAGGTCCCATTCGTGTGCGGCGCCAGGAACCTCGGAGAGGCGCTGAGACGCATCAAAGAGGGTGCAGCGATGATAAGGACCAAGGGCGAGGCCGGTACAGGTGATGTGAGCCAGGCTGTAAGGCACATGAAGATGATCATGGGCGACATCCGGAAGCTCAAAGGCATGAACGATGAGGATATCGTGAAGTTCGCACGTGAGATCGAGGCAGACCCGGAGTTGGTTGCAGAGTGTGCCAGGCTTCAGCGGCTCCCAGTTGTCAACTTCGCGGCTGGCGGCATAGCCACACCAGCCGATGCAGCCCTGATGATGCAGCTCGGTGCGGATGGCGTATTTGTCGGCTCTGGAATATTCAAATCAGAGAATCCCCAGGCTATGGCTGCAGCAATCGTCGAGGCTGTTCATCACTATGATGAACCGGAGGTTCTCGCCAGGGTCTCCAGAGGTCTTGGAAGGGCGATGAAGGGCATAGACGTCAGCACTATCGGAGAAGGAGAGGCCTTGCAGGTAAGGGGCTGGTAAGTGAAGCGGATTGGCATCTTGGCCCTCCAGGGGGATGTGTCTGAGCACATCCAGGCAGTAGAACTTGCAGGCGGTATAGCCGTTCCTGTGAGGAGATCCGGAATCATCCCCACATGCTCAGGCATTGTGATTCCGGGCGGCGAGAGCACCACGATAGGCAGACAGCTCGAGAGGACGGGAATAGCGGATGAGATAAAGCATTCTGCCATGAATGGTGTGCCGGTGCTCGCAACATGCGCAGGTCTTGTTCTCATCTCGAAGGAGATCGATTCGGGGGCTCTCAGGCCTCTCGGACTCATCGATGTATCTGTACAAAGAAACGCATTCGGCCCGCAGCGCGAATCCTTCGAAGCAGAGATAGAGGTAGCGGGATTCGACAAACCGTACAGAGCGGTATTCATCCGGGCGCCAGTTGTTATAAGATGCGGGGATGGCGTAGAGGAGCTGGCACGCGTGGGAAAGCACGTGGTCGCTGTTAGGCATAAGAACATAATTGGTCTTGCCTTCCATCCAGAGCTGACAGACGACCTGCGATTTCACAGCCTGTTCCTCGAGATGGCTTAAGGCGGTGAACTAAATGTTATTCGATGGTCGGTTTGTCGTAAAAAGCTATGATGAGATGCGCAGGGAGATGGAGGAGCTGCTTAGCCGCTCCGAGCAATTGAGAAGTGAATCTGCAGCTGCCTTAGAGGAGGCAAACGCGCTGCGCATGAGATCTGTCGATATGCGTGAACTTGATCCTGCACAGGCCGAATCGTTGTGGGTCGAATCAGAGGAGATGCGGACAAAGGCGCGGGAGCTGATGCGAGAATCGGTGGAGCTGCGCATAAGGGCTGCGGATATAAAACACCGCCTTGATATACACGATCAAATAGAGGCGATATCAGATAGAAGCGAGAAGCTCTGGAAGAGAGCTATAAGAAATCAATAGCATTTGCTGACGAATCAGTTTAGTATTCTGTTCAAACCTGTCGCTACAACTTGCTGCAGCTCTATATGCCTAAAGCGGAGATGTTCAGGATCATTGAGATGACGATGCGACAAATTCAACCTCACATTTTCCAATCTTCTCCGCAAGTTTTGCCAAAACCTCTTTTCTCATGCCGCTGACGAATTTGATCGATCCGACAACAAGATGGCCCCCACCGCTAACGCCGCCATTCGGTATCTCCTCCATGAGCTCCCTGACGATCTGGGGTATATTCATCTTCACACCGCGACTCCTGAGGACTGCGAAGTCAGGACCGTAGCCTATAGTGACCACAGGCTTTCCGTCGTACTTCTTGCACAGCCTGTCGTGTATCTCTCCCGAGGTCTTTCCGGGCGGTGGGAATGTGAACTTATGGGCATAGTTCTCCACGTCTATTACATTCATTATCGCCCCGTTCGGAAGCTTCGTGCTCTTCACATTGCCCATGCTCGCCTTGAGCTGCTCCTCGATGGCTCGGTTCGCCTGATCGCATAAGAGATCCACAATTCTGCGGTGGCGGTCCAGCCTTCCAAGGCAGAGAATATCGTTTATCAGACCTCTGCCCTCATTGAATCTCAGCCAGAAGGCCTCGTAATCCAGCGCCAGAGCGATCTTCTTCAGATCCTCAACCTTGAATCTGTCCTCGACGAGCTTGATGTACCTCTCCGCCTCAGGCGCCTCGCTTCTATCCCCGACCGCCGAGACTGCAGCGAGATGTTTGATCTTGTTCTCCACATCTGGATTGATCATCCTGGCGATCTCAACGCCCATCATGCCAGTGGTTATGCCGAAATCGCCACCGACATGGGCTGGATTCACATGAGCTATCAGATATTGATCGACGATCTCGTTCGGATGGTGGTGATCGACGACGACCATCTCGAGGCCGTATACCATGGCGTGATTCATAGCAGGCACATCCTCCTCGGTGGATCCGTTATCCATCAGAACTATGAGTGGCGCCTTCTGCCCGTATCTCGCCTGGTCCTCCAGCGCGTAGCTCAGATCCTTCGTGACATCCTCAAGCTCGTAGAACGGCGCTTTTGATGGCGCGCGCCTGTAGTTGTAATATTCAGCATCCGGTCCCCCGACCTCCTTCATGAGCGGGAGTATCGCGGTCTCTATCGCAACAGCGGCTGAAATTCCGTCTGCATCTGCATGATGTCTTATAACTATCGGCTTTGACTTGAATATCGCCCTTCGTATCTCCTTGGCCACAGCTCGCATCTTCGGCTTGAGCTTTGTGAGGATCTCGCTCTCGACGAGAAGAGGGGGGTCAAACGGCTCCGCTCTTCGATCTATAGCGCTCTCGATCTCCTCTCTGACCTTTGTGGCCTCTCCGCCGAAGAGCTGCTTCATGGAGCGGATCTCTATCTGCATCTGGCCGTTCCTCATAGCAGGCTCGCCGATCACCTTGACTACCATATCCCCCTGTATCTCGGGATAGGCGCGAACGCCTGCCCTCTCGAATGCGGCACAAGAGACCGTACCGCTGTCATCGGCGATGGTGAATATCGTGGGGCCTGCAGTCTGCTTGACCTGTATCACCTCTCCCTTGATGCCGATCAACTTTCCGATATGCTTTTGTAGATCCGCGATCTTCGTGATCGGAAGATCCTTCTCAATCGTGATGAGATGATACTCCTTCAGCTCAACTGGCTCGAGCTCGATGTTGCCATTTGGAGCGACATTTTTTATCCTGACGAAGAGCCCCTCGCCGACCTCTGGCCTGAACTTCAGATACTTATTGTGTGCTAGGCCCCTGAGGTTATCATTCAGGTCGATAAATGCTCCAAAGCTTGCCAGTCCAGATACCTTGCCTTCGTAAATACCGCCGACAACGAGATCGTTCGTGTCGCATGCCCTGTCCAAAACATAGACCAGTGGTGTACGTGAGCATCGCTCACATAGCTCTGCCTTCGAGTTCAGCTTGGTTCCGCACACCAGACATCGGTACTCTCTTCCGAGGCCGTTGCATTCTTCACAGTTCTCTGTTAGCGGTATTCTGCCAGTACCGTTGCAGACGGCGCATCTCGCTGAGCCCTGGCGGAGCAAGCTGTCTATATCAGCATCTTTCGCCTCCGTCAGGCTTATGGACTCGGTTCTTCCAGTTCCATCGCAGTTCGGGCAGGTCCTTTCACCTACGATCACGAACCCCTGTCCTTTGCATCTATCGCAGACTTTCATCGCCAAAGTGAGGATTTCCCCAAGATTTATCAATTTTGGGTTCCACTGGGAACCCGTCCGGCTGACCTCCCCTCCGGCCTGAAGGCCGTAGTCTTTGAGCCCCTACTCCCCAATATCCATAAGCACTGAGGCCAGAAATTCGGACCTTTACCGTTTCTGCCTGTTAGAAACGCTTAATCCTCATTCGGAGAGGTCCTCCAGTGAGAACCCCACCGAATGCACGCAAGTTCCTCAAGGCGCGAGGAGCTCCGCAATAACATCCTTCAGGCTATTTGAGGATACCACCCCTTGGAGTTTCAAAACAGTGCCATCCTCCGCGATATTCATATTGTATTTTGATGCAATCGTCTGTATTCTTCTGAAAGATTCTCCCTGGGGTGAGAGAAACTTGGCGTTTACCTGAAATCCATTCTCCATCTCGGAGATGCCCACGTAGAACTCATCGTAGCCGCCGCCGAGGGGTGCATTCTTCACTTTACCAACTCCTGCCATCTCAAGATCCGCGCTCTCGTCGTATGCAAGGGTCAGTCTGTCTGTTGGGAAACCTCCGATTATCACATCGATGATCTGCTTAAGGGCATCTTCAGGCCCGAAGAGCGTTGGTCTCCCGAAAACTCTTCCGAGACCTCCTGTAGCTGGGATGATCATGAAATCGTTATAAGGTATCACAAGCCCCTGGTAGTTGTAGCTGAACGGCATCATCCAGTGGAGCTCTGCCCATGTCTCGTTGAAGAAGACGGATGCTGCGCGCGTGATCTTCGTTGGATACATCTCCTCGCTGTAGACCAGGCCTGCGGATGGAGGATAGATCATTGGTATCACACTGGCCGCAGCCTCTGTTATATTCTGAGATGCCTCGAGATCTATCCAGTACGCAAATGTGGTGGTCTCCGGGCACATCTCCAGAAGATCCTGCATGCTGGAGAAGCTCATATCAACAAGACTGCCTCTGACACCGAACTCGGATAGCGATGCTGTCTCGACCGATTTGGTCTCTGAAACCCTTTCCACATTCCCGCTTCGCAGAACAAAGCCCGCAAATGCGGAGAGGATCATCACAGCACCTACAAATATCGCAAATGCCTTGGCGAACTCCTTCTGATTCATAGGATCACCTGTGGATCGGTGCTTAGCGAAAACTGTTTGATGTAACGGCATTTATCCAGCGTGCATTTTCGTGAGATCCGTGCACCAGATTCTCCATCTTGAGCATCTCCCTGAATCCTCAAGATCCTCCGCTCGAGCAGAACAAATGGTCTTAATAGCATACGATCACGCTTGCTCAGTGTTTGTGCTGATCTGCCTCTTTTACAGCTAAGAGGCATGCCAATCATGCCAGAGGCTATTCAGCCTTAGGCCCAGAGTGTTTAGGTCCTAGCTCAGGCCCTTCTCTCTTTTGCGATATTAATCTTTGGGATCTGCATTGCGGACCCTCCGGATAAGCGCTGAGGCCATTGTTTACCGCTTCTGCATGTCAGAAACGCTTAATCCTTATTCGGACAGGTCCCTGCATTGAGTGCCGTAGAGGAATCCACAACATTAACTCCAAGATTCATGCATGTCGCAGCACACTAATATCAATCAAATTTTATATCAAAGAGTGTACGAATCCTGCGAGTCTGAATGTTTTGATTACACCGACCATCGAGGATTTTATTCGGACTGGTCCAAACTTGGTGTGTCGAACAACTTTGAATCGCCAAAACGCCTCAGAGCCTTTCCATGACTGGCTTTGGGCCACGAAGGTTCTGGTCGTGTACTCGCTCTACTGAAAATCTTCACTAGAATCGAATGCAATGGATTTATTTCCTGCCAAAGAGCTATCAGTTCACCGGTTAGCGCTATTCAGTAATCTGAGTACGCCACCAGATCGCTTTGATCAAAAAACAGAGGTTAGCTGGTTCGTAGAACCAGTACACTCCTTATACAAAAGCTGAAGGTCTTCAGACTTTATGGCCAATCGCGAAGCGGCGCATCACACGGTCGACCTGTATCCTTACCTGATCCCCTACCTGGGTATCTGGGACAAAGATGACGAAGCCTTCAACCCTTGCGATACCGTCCCCTTCACGGGCGATATCCTCGATCTTCACGTTATACTCGCTGCCAACAGCCACCGGGGCAGAAGGAGCAGAGCCACGAGAAAATCCTTCCTCACTTCTAAACAATTCTTCACCGTCCTTAGCGAAAAACTACACAGAGTTTTTGCGCATTCATAACTTTGAAGCACTAGTATTAAACCTTTTTGCCCGATTGCTAGAGAATAGCAGAGCACAGGCTCGGCGTCCTTCGGACCTGAGAGGAAGTCATAGCTCTCAATCTCTTCGAATCGCTAAACGATAGACTCTGGTAGGTGGATCTGCCATTCCGCGAGCCATATGAAGGATCAATCGACATGTGTTATGCATGTCCAATGATAGTAGCCGAACATGGGTGTACCTGTGACCTCGTCGAACTCCTCCAGCTCACAGCCACAGATCTGGCATCTCTCGCCCTCAGGAACCTCTATCTCGGCATCGTTGCAGATGACTATCACATACAAAGCATACGATCCGCAGAGTTATATCGTTTGCTCTCGAGTTGGCGATGTCTGAAGAGGCGTAAAAGCAGCTCGAATAATCGCATTAAGCCCAGCTCTCCACCACCGAGCTGTTATGATGATTGTTGGTACGAAAATGTCTCGACCCCTTTTTCATTTCCATGAGCTTAGCTTATATGCGCGTTTCTCACGAAGATCATCGTTCAATCAGCGATGGTACGGCTCGTTTTTAATAATTTTAAATGCTCTGTAAAGCTGCTCAAGCAGGATCAATCGGGCGAGCTGATACGGAAATGTCATCTTTGATAATGATAGTGTTAGATCTGAGCGCTTCAATACATCTGCTGAGAGTCCATCTGGCCCTCCGATTATCCATGTGATCTCTTTGCTTCCCTCTACAATCCTGCTCTTAATCCAGGATGCGAGCTCTTCAGAGTCCATGCTCTCCCCATGCTGATCGAGCGCCACGTTGATGCCTCGCTCCATTCTGGAGAGTATCTCCTTTCCCTCTTTCTCTACAGTATCCTCGCGCACCTCGATGACCTCGAGCTTGGCATAAGGGTTGATGCGCTTGGAATACTCAGCAACCGCATCCTGCCAGAATCTCTCCCTGAGCTTGCCAACCGCTATTATCCTCATATTCATACGCGCACGTCATTTTGACTCTCGTCGCTCCGAGCTTTCTGCGACTTCCTCTCCGGCCTGAAGACAGGAGTCTTTGCTATTCCCCCATCTCTATAACTCAGCCTCATCTGCTAACAGCTAGCTGCTTCTGAGTATGCCACGCGCAGCAAGCAGGCCGGTCGCGGCGGCCGCAACGATTCCCCTTGAGAGGCCTGCGCCATCTCCTGCTGCATAGAGCGAGGGGATGCTCGTTTGAAGATCTCCGTCGACGTTTATCTCTCTCGCATAGAACTTTATCTCTGGCGCATACAACAGGGTCGAATCTGCATTCACCCCCGGAATGATCTCGTTCAGGATCTCCAGCCCCTCAATAACATCCATGACTATTCTATGAGGGAGAGCCATCGATATGTCTCCGGGCGTGACATCTCTGAGGGTATTTCTGACAGGATTCCTGGCGATCCTCTCCTCTGTGGATCTCCTGCCTCTGTGAAGATCGCCGAGCCTCTGGATCACAGGCCTCCTGCCGCCTATGGTGGTCACCAGCTTCGCTATGGATATCCCATATGCTGTGGTGTTCTCAACAGGCTTTGTCAGCTCCAGCCTCACGAGGAACGCGAAGTTGGTGTTCTCGGATCTCTCCCCGGCCATCGAATGGCCGTTTGTGGCTATGAAGTCCTTGTACTCCTCTTTAACCACAAAGCCTCCAGGGTTTGTGCAGAACGTCCTGATGAAGTCATCGTATCTGTGCGTTATGATGTGAAACTTGGGATCCCTGTTTATCCGCGTGACCGGATCCATCACTATCGAGGGGACCTCCACGCGCACACCAACGTCCAGAGGACCATACCTCGCCCTGATCATATGCCTGTCAATGAGTTCTCCGATCCACTGGGCCCCTATCCTGCCAGGAGCGAGGAGGGTATTCTCAGCGGAGATCATTCTTCCATCTGCCAGCTTCACTCCTGTGCATCTGCCATCTCTAATAACAATATCGTCTACAGAGCAGTTGAGGATGAACTTGACTCCACGCCTTTTGAGATCCTCGCCGAATGCTCTTATGATCTCCGGTGTTCGATCGGAGCCCATATGGCGCTGCTTAATCGCTATAAATCTGGCTCCGACCGAGGCAGCCCTCCTGCTGAGATCCTCTACGTCCTGTGGCGTGGGCTCTTGCGTCTCGACCGGCGCTCCGTATCTCAGAAATATCGAATCGACCTCATCTATAAGCGACCAGGCATCGTCTGTCAGCCGGCTGAGATAGCCGCCTATCGCGGGATGGAGGTTCAGTATGCCATCTGAGTAAGTCCCTGCGCCACCCATGCCGCACATGATGTGACAAGGATCGCAGTGAAGGCAATGCCCCCATTTCTTCATCGGGCAGCTCCTCTCCGATATGTCCCTGCCCTTATCGACCACAACCACGTTCTTTCCATGTGAGGACAGCTCAAGAGCCGCGAAGAGTCCCGCAGGGCCAGCGCCAACCACAACCACATCATGCATAAGTTTGTTTTTAGTGTAACTGGTATTTTAAGGAGCGACTTCATCTCCAGCCTGAAGACCGAAGTCCTCGCTACCCCTATAAGAAATTCGGTTTGGTGAGAGGTTGGACGCCGATCCGGAGGAGACCCTCTCACCGGGTGCTATATGGCCTCTGGATATTCATCCAGATATTTTGTGTATATGCAAATTTTCTTTACTTAAATCTTGTGGTGATCCAGTAAGGCGTATCCAAATAAGTGCTGCGTTGAACAAAATCTGAATTGGTACTGAAATACCTAAAAACCATGATCAATTTTTCATTCCCCTAGGTGAGCTGTGGTCATGACGGTTTTCCGATATGATAGAGATGGGGGAGTAGCAAAGATCCTGGTCTGCGAGCCGGAGTGGTTGACCGCGCTAATACGAACTCCGATAAGGATCAATTCCTACCGACCTCAGCGTCTCTAATTATTCAACGCCGCGGCAAAACCCAAAAAGACATATACAACCGCCTTAAAGATGTCAGTGAACTGATTCTGCTTTAGGGATAGCGGGTAACCATGCGGCGAAGGATATTGGTCACGAACGACGATGGCATATACGCTCCGGGCCTCAGGGCAGCTGTGACGAGCGTGGAAACGCTTGGAGATCTGATAATAGTGGCGCCATCCGGCCAGAGGAGCGGCGTTGGCAGGTCTGTCTCGGTATTCGAGCCGCTGCGGATGGCAGAGGTCGGTCTAAACGGAAGAAAGGCATACGCGGTCTCCGGTACTCCTACAGATTCCGTAATACTGGGGATCTTCGTCGTCATGAGGGGAGAGCTGCCGGATCTCGCAATCTCAGGCATAAACGTCGGGGAGAATATAAGCACAGATACGGTTACAACCAGCGGTACCATTGGCGCTGCGATAGAAGCCGCAAGCTATGGTATTCCAGCTATCGCCGCATCTATCCAGGTCGCGGATCAGGGCGACAAGTTCGATAATAACCACTCTGTGGAGTACAGGTTCGATACAGCGATAAAGCTTCTCAGAAAGGTCGCATCCAGAGTTCTCGAAAACGGTCTACCAAAAGGAGTCGATATACTCAACATAAACCTGCCATTGGATGCGACGGAAGATACAGAGATAGTTGTGACCCGGCTTGCTCGGAAGATCTTCAGGACAGCTGTTGAGGAGCGCAGAGACCCGCGAGGTCGTCCGTACTACTGGATAGGCGGAGATCTCATATGCAAAGAGAGGGAGGGCACGGACGTAAGAGCCGTGTACCAGGAAGGGAAGATCTCGGTAACCCCGCTGAGCATAGATTCGACGGCCAGGGTGGATTTCTCAGAAGTCCTGGATCTGGTAGAATGATTATATCCAAGGGGAACTTATCTGCTGCGGATGTTCAATTCTATAGAATGTATCAACCAGATCTCCTAGCTTGGTGATGCCTTTGGAGATGGAATTGCTTAGGGATGTGGTGGTCATCTTCGGACTATCGGCAGCTGTGCTCTTCATCTTCCACAAAATAAGGATGCCTGCTATTCTGGGGTACCTCATAACAGGCGTTATCGCGGGGCCTCAGCTGCTCGGCCTGATAAAATCGGTAGAGCAGGTATCTGTCCTCGCCGAGATCGGCGTTATACTGCTGCTCTTCACAGTTGGCATAGAGATCTCACTGAAAGATCTCCTTCAGATAAAGCGGTTCGTTCTCGTCGGCGGCCTCTTGCAGGTTCTGTTCTCAGTTATAGCGGTCACACTAATTCTCGTCAATCTCGACAGACCTCTGGGAGAGGCATTAGCCCTTGGTTTCATGATATCGCTAAGCAGCACGGCCATTGTCCTCAGAATAGTTCAGGCGAGAGGAGAGTTCGATACCCTTCACGGACGCACCATACTGGGCATACTGATCTTCCAGGATATCATCGTCGTTCCGATGATTTTACTGATACCCATGCTTCCAGGTGCCACACAGGTCGCAATGGATGCTCCGTTGTTCATTCTTTTTAAAGCGATTCTTCTTATAATAACGGTAATAGTATGCGCGAAATGGATTGTGCCTCAGGTCCTTTATCACGTATTGAAGACGAGAGATCACGAGCTATTTCTGCTCTGCACAGTAGGCATATGCTTCGCTATAGCGTGGCTCAGCTCTTTTGCTGGTCTATCTCTAGGCCTTGGTGCATTTCTCGCAGGTCTAGTGATATCCGAATCGCCCTACAGCATACATGCAATAGGCAATATCCGGCCGCTGCGTGATGCCTTCTCGAGTTTCTTCTTCGTCTCGATCGGCATGCTTTTGGATCTGAAGATACTCGTAGAGAATACCGCGTTCATTGTAACTCTTGCCATATGCGTTATACTTTTAAAAGCGATAACATCCGCAGCAGCTGTCTCTATAATTGGTCTTCCGATGCGAATGGTTATACTTGTCAGCCTGGCGCTGAGCCAGGTTGGGGAGTTCTCCTTCATACTCTCCAAGGTAGGGTTCGATTGTGGCATATTATCGCGGGAGGTATACCAGCTCTTCCTCGATGTCACAGTATTGACTATGGGCGCGACGACATTCCTGATAGTGATATCGCACAAAGTAGCAGCTGGTTTCATACGGTTCTCCAGAGCTGAGAAGCCGGAGGGGGTTGAGAACCGCTCGGGTCTAAAGGATCATCTGATAATAGTGGGCTTTGGAGTCAATGGAAGAAACGTTGCAAAAGCTGCAAAATCAAAGGGTATACCTTATGTCGTAGTCGACGCAGATCCAGATATTGTGAGAAGAGAAGGTGGAAACGGTGAGCCGATCTACTATGGTGATGCAACACAGGAGTCTGTGTTGAGGCATTTGGGCATCACAGCTGCCAGGGTGATCGTGATCGCCATCTCGGATCCCCTCGCGACCAGGCTTATAGTCGAGATGGCCAGAAGGTTGAACGAGAATCTCTTCATAATAGCAAGAACGCGGTATGTGCAAGAGGTTGAGACGCTTCATAGACTCGGGGCAAATGAGGTGGTCCCTGAGGAATACGAGACCTCTGTAAAGGTGTTCGCGAAGGTCCTGGAGAGGTATCAGTTATCGAAAGATGTCATCAACAAGTTCATAGAAGACATGCGCTCAGATGATTACCGGCTCTTCCGTAGCTTCGCGGAGGATGCTTACTGTGATGCGAACCTGAAACTGATGGGCAAGGTGATCTACACTATAAGAATACCGGAGGGATCAAACGCTCTCGGCAAGACCCCGAATGAGCTCGGCATAGAAGGCGTGGTTGCGATAAGCAGGGGCGGGGAGCTGCTTAGATCTACAAATGAGTTGAAGCTGGAAGAAGGCGATATTTTGATAGCGATAGATACGCCTGAGAGGATTCGCAGCATCGAGCGCATCCTGCTCAGCGGCATTAGGCATCAAATATGATTATTATTTATTTATATTTCGAGACTAAGCGAAACAGTAAAGAGCGAGTAACAATTAATTGAGGGTTGAAATATATCGCGGGTGGGGATGGTGAACGGAAAGAATAAACAGCTGACCCTTACGGGTGTGTTGGTCTCATCGATGCCCAAGGTGCGAACCAGCGATGGGCATCTCCTCGACTGGGACAGAAACGCTATCGTTAAGCAGCTCCTCAAGGAGACGAAGCTATCTGAAAATTTTTATAAACTTCCGGCCATCACAGAGGATGAGGCGAGAGAGATAGCGAAGGAGGTCGAGCGAAGGATAAGATGGATGAACGTTCGATACCTCAGCGGCCCGCTGGTCAGAGAGATAGTCAACGTGGTGCTTCTCGAGAGACACCATCCCGAATGGCGCAACATCTGCACTCGCATCGGCACCCCGGTGTACGACGCTCACCTCATCGACATAGGCACAGGATTTGAATCGAAAGAGAACGCGAACCTCCAGGACAACGCCGAGACCTCGCACAAGAAGAAGGCGGACAAGATAAGCAAGGAGCAGTACCTGCTTCTGCTGCCTCCCTATCTGGCGGATCATCACATCTCAGGGGATCTGCATATTCACGATCTGGAGTACTTCGGCACGAGACCTTTCTGCCAGGACCACGATCTCAGATACTTCTTCTACTACGGATTGATGCCTGATGGTCGGGGCACGAAAGCATCGGTCGCCGGACCGGCTAAAAAGCCAGAGGTCGCAATTCTTCATGCAGTAAAGGCCCTGGGCAGCGCGCAAACGAACTTCGCTGGCGGGCAGGGATTCTACAACTTTCTAACCTTCGTCGCGCCTTACCTCGAGGGGCTGAACTACGAGGAGATAAAGCAGCTCATGCAGATGTTCGTTTACGAGATGACGCAGATGATGGTCGCGCGTGGTGGACAGCTCGTCTTCTCGTCTGTCCAGCTGACTCCAGGCGTTCCAGCTATCTGGAAGGATAAACCGGTCGTCTACAAAGGCAGAGTTTGGAACGGAGAACAGGCGCCGCTGAGGGTATACGGCGAGTTCGAGCGCGAGGTGAGGCTCGCCTTCAAGGCATTGATGGAGGTCATGCTCGAGGGCGATTATTGGGGTAAGCCGTTCAATTTCCCGAAGCCTGAGATCAGCATCGAGCCCGACTTCATGAAAGAGGACGAGGAATTCAACAGAGCCAACCCCGACGTCCCTACATACCGCGATCTATACCTTCTCGCCTTCAAGCTAGCTGCAAAATACGGAGCGCCCTACTTCGACAACCAGCTTCCTGAGTATAGAGGTGCTGGAAAGGGAATATCCTGCTATCAGTGCCTGGCAGCTGACGAGCTAATTCCCGTCGTTGGAGTCAAAGGAGAGGTGCAGATAAGGCGGATCGAGAGCCTATTCGAGGAAGCGGCAAAGAACGGTCTGGATGTAGATCCAAACGGCGCTGAGTTCGCTCGGCTAGATGCCTGCACACCCAGCGTCGACTTTGATACATTCAAGTCATCCTTGAAGGCGTTCCGTGGCGTAATGCGAAAGAGCTACAAGGGCAGGCTATTGAACATCACGCTTACCTCAGGGAGACGGATTAGGACGACTCCAGATCATCCCCTCTTTGTGCTAGAAAACGGGGTCTTTGTAAGAAGGCCGGCAAAGGAGGTTAAAGTCGGTGAGTTCTTGCCTGTTCTTAAGCGCATTGATCTTGGAACTCAAAAGCTATTGGAAGGAGAGCTATTGGAAGGAGATATTCATCCTCTTAAGATCGAGAAGATAGAAGAGGAGGATTATGTGGGCTATGTCTACGACCTGGTGGATGTGTCGGGCACACATAATTTCAGCAACGCTCTGGGAATAGTAACTGGAAACTGCTGCGCGTATCAGTTCTCCTCGACGTTCAATAACGATAAGGAGTTCGAGGACAAACTCTATTTCAGAAACGGAAAGCACTTCTCGATGGGATCCTGGCAGGTTGTCTCGTTAAACTGCCCCCGAGCCGCGTATAAAGCGCGTGGGGAGGACGAGCTCCTCTTCGAATATCTGCGGGATCTGATGGATGTCTCGGTGGAGATATTCAAGATCAAAAGAAGCTGGATGAACAAGATAATAGCGAACGGCCGGATGCCATTCGCGACGCAGCAGCCCAGAGATCCGGTGACTGGCGAGAAGGGTGCGATGGCTGTCGATCTCGATAGGCTGGTATACACCATCGGCGTCGTGGGGATAAATGAGATGGTCCAGTTCCACACAGGAAAACAGATGCACGAATCGCGCGAAGCATGGCGTTTCGCCGTGAGAGCGATGACCGAGATGCAGCTCTATGTTAAAAAATTGAGTGAAGAACATGGTATGACCATAGCGCTCGCCAGGACGCCGGCCGAGACCACCGCGCAGAGGTTCGCGGTCTCGGATCTCTTGCACGATGAGTTCAGGGATTGCGCGAAGCAGGTTGTGAAAGGAGATCTCAAGACAGCTCTCGAGAACCTTAACAGGACAAGAGATCTGCCGGTTTATTATACAAATGGCACGCACATCGCAGTAAATGCAGATATCTCGCTCATGGAGAGGGCCATGCTCGAGCATGTCTTCTTCCCCATAGTGGATGGTGGCAACATATTCCACATATTCCTGGGCGAGAGCGATCCAGATCCAGAGGCTCTGATGAGTCTCGGAATGAATCTCGCGAAGAACACGCAGATCGGATACTTCGCCTTCACCAAGGATATGACAGTCTGCCTGAATTGCTGTGAGATATCAGCTGGCATCAGAGAAGCTTGCCCCCGATGCGATTCAAGGGATGTCGACCACATAAGCAGGATAACGGGGTATCTGCAGGCTGTCAGCGGCTGGAATGCTGCGAAACAACAGGAGCTGAAGGACCGGAAGAGGTACAGCGAGCTGAGGTGAATGCAAGGATACCCACAATATAGTCCTCGATCATCGAATAATGGTTGAGCGATATGTTTTCGGGCAAATTTTGCGCGAAACACGGGCATCCAGGATATCGGCACTAAATCGCCTCAGGACCAAGAGCCATTTTCCTCAGCTTGGGTGAGCTACGGTCATGAGCGTTTTTCGATATCATGGAGCGAATTCCCACAAATCTGAACTTTGATAAAAGCAGATCCATATCAACATATTAAATTATTCAACACAGAAATTATAAACTCTTTTTAAAATAGATGATCTTTTTGATGCTATCGTGAATGCAGCTGACGAAAGGTATATATCATATCTGCCTACTCCTCGGTAGTGTCCGATAAAAGGCAAATTGGAGGATTTCGTAATGCCAGCGGTAGTTAACAGAGAGGAATGTGTAAGCTGTGGAACCTGTGTAGAGGAGTGCCCGGAGGACGCTATCACACTCGATGACGAGGAGATAGCAGTAGTCGATCCCGAGAAGTGCACAGAATGCGGCACATGCGTCGAGGCCTGCCCATCTGAAGCGATACACATCGAGTAGAGCTCTTCTCGCTTTTTTCTTTGTTTTGAATTCGCCGGTGTTTTTAACATTAATCTCGTGAGAGAGCGCAGGATGTTTTGCATTACAGATCCTACCTTATCTATTCGAAACATGCGCATGAAGCTTGCAGCGCCTCTTGCTCTCTCGCGCTGTGGCCGAATGGTTTAACCTGTGGAGCGAAGAGGACGGAGCGGGAAGTCCCCATCATTCAGGGTGGGGATGAAAGCGAAGTCATCCCCTTCATTCCGGCTGGACGTGTCCGAATAAGGATTAAGTGTTTCTGAAACGCAGAAGCGGTAAAGGTCCAAATTTCTGGCCTCAGCGCTTATCAGGACAGGTCCCCCGCAATAGCAACAAGCTATAAGTATTATGCAATGCAGGTGTATGACATGCTTCCTCCCGAGCTCTTGGATATCGCAGCTGCACTTATCGGTGCTGGAATACTGATAAGCGTGATAAACAACAGAATGGGCTCTGTGAGCATTGGTCTTGGCTCTGTGACCATGGGTACTGTTCTTCTGTCAAATGTGCCTTCAGGGTGGGAGATCGTCGCCACGATCTTTTTCGGTATCTCCATACTCGCTGGAATATGGATGATCTCTCTGGGCTTTAAGCGATCTGGGATATGAAGGATTGAGAGCAAACACCCGCTTTGACAGAACTAACTATTCACAACAAAAACACGACAGCTAGAGCTCACCGCTCCTGATGGCATCCCAGAGCTCGTGGAGATGCTCGCCGTAGAGGATATAAATTAGAATGAAGACCCCGAGAATGACATAGAGGTTGGAGATGTACACCAACCACTGCAGCAACCTCATCTTCTTCTCGGGTGTCCCAAACCACTCCTTTGCCTTGCGCTCAGCCCAGCCGGTCATGCTCACGAGGCTTCGGCTGCTGCGGCCTTAGCGGCCGCTTTTTCAGCCTCTTCAGCCTTAGCGCGCTTCTGAGCCTTCGCCTTGAGCTTCTTCAGCCTGACTATGTTATCCCTGTCCATCTCCTCCAGAGCGAAGCTTATGAACCTGATGGTATCCTTGATATCGGGAATCACCTTGAACTCAAGAGCGTTAACACGCCTCTTGGTCTTCTCGATATCATCTACGAGCTTCATCAGTGATGTCTCCACCTCTGCCGCAGTTATGATCTTGTCCGTCAGGCTTTCGTAAGCATCTGCAGCCTCGTCTATCGCAGCGCTGGTCCCTATGATACCGTAGCCTCGCTCGTACATCTTCTTATGCACGGCCTCTGCTGATATCTTCGGCACAACCACGCCCATGATGTTTCTGGACTGCAGATCGACGACTGGCTCCTTCTGCAGGGCAAAAGCCACGCTCTTTATAGCGATCGTGCCGTCTATGGCCTTTGCCATGTTGAGCCTCTGCTCCGCCCTGAGATAATCCTGGACGAGCTCTTGTCGAATCGTCTTCGCTCTGTTCAGCACCTCAAAAAATTCGATCATTAGGCCGTCGCGCTTCATCTTGAGGAGCTCGTGACCAGTCTGTGCTACCTTTATCCTTCTTCGAAGGGCTATAAGCACTGCCCTGGTCGGCTTTGTCCCTCTAATTACGGCCATGATCTCACTCTTTCTTTGCGGTGCCGGCGTACTTCGGATGGTACTTCTTGATGTACTTATCGTCAATCCTGGTGAGCATGGTCTCGGGCAGCATCGAGAGAAGCTCCCATCCGATGGTGAGAGTCTCTATGATCGATCTGTCCTCATCCCTGCCCTGGTTGACGAACCTCCGCTCGAACTGATCCGCGAACTCCAATATGAGCTTGTCACGCTCTGAGAGCGCCTCCTTGCCGACGATAGCCGCGAGACCCCTCAGATCGCAACCCTCAGCGTAGTACGCATATAGCTGATCCGAGACGGCTCTGTGGTCCTCTCTGGTATGGCCAGCGCCTATACCGGAGTTCATCAGCCTGCTGAGAGATGGCCTGATATCGATTGGCGGATATATGCCCTTCCTGTGGAGCTCGCGCGATACGATGAGCTGCCCCTCCGTGATATAGCCGGAGAGATCCGGAATCGGATGGGTGATGTCATCGCCTGGCATCGTGAGGATCGGGAACTGCGTGATCGAGCCCTTCTTCCCCTTTATGATCCCTGCGCGCTCGTAGTTCGTGGCTAGGTCGGTGTACATGTAACCTGGATAGCCGCGGCGTCCGGGAACCTCCTCTCGAGCCGCGCCCATCTGTCTCAGGGACTCGCAGTAGTTGGTCATGTCGGTGTAGATGACGAGCACGTGCATATCCAGATCAAAGGCCAGATACTCAGCTGTAGTCAGCCCGAGCTTTGGAGTCAGAAGCCTCTCGACCGCAGGATCATCCGCTAGATTCAGGAAGATCACTGCCCTCTCAAGCGCGCCGGTCCTCTCGAAGTCCGCCATAAAGTGCTGCGCCTCTTCGTTCGTGATGCCCATGGCGCAGAAGACGACGGCGAACTGCTCCGCCTCGCCCAGAACCTTCGCCTGCCTGGCGATCTGCAGGGCCACATCGTTATGCGGGAGACCCGCACCTGAGAATATCGGCAGCTTCTGTCCCCTGACCAGCGTGTTTGTCCCATCGATAGTCGATATGCCCGTCTGGATGAACGCTCTCGGCTTTCCCCTCGAGGCCGGATTGATGGCAGCCCCGATGATCTCGCGCTCCACCTCCGGGACTATGGGTGGCCCGCCATCTCTTGGTCTGCCAGAGCCGGAGAGAACCCTCCCGATGATGCTCGGAGAGAGAGGCATCTTGATGACATCTCCGGTGAATCTCACGGAGCTATCCTTTGAGAGGCCACCGGTACCCTCGAAGACCTGGACGACGACGATCTCATCCGAGGTGTCCAGAACCTGGCCTCTCTTCACCTCACCGCTGGCCGTCCTGATCTCGACGAGCTCACCGTAGCCTACCGGCTCGGTCTTCTCAACGAACACCAGGGGTCCAGCGATCTCGGTTATAGTCTTGTATTCCTTGGTCATTGGTAACCCCCTTACTTCAAAGCCTCGAACTCAGCCTTCATCTGGTCCATGACCCTCTTGAGCTCGGGCTCGTAGTCCTCAACCATCCTCAGCTTGGCTAGCGCGTCTTTGGAGGGTACGCTCTTGATCTGATCGACTGCTATACCTCTATGGAGGGCATCGAATGCATAATCCCTGTAGGTCAGGATAGCCTTGAGCAGATCGTATTGCTTCTTGTACGGGCAGAACGTATCAACCGGATGGAACGCGCTCTGTGCCAGCCAGAAGTTGATTATCATTCTGGCGACCTCGAGTGTGAGCTGCTGCTCCTCTGGTAGCGCATCTGAACCGACAAGCATGACGATCTCCTCGAGCTCTGCGTTCTCCTGAAGTATCGCCATGGCCCTTCTCTTAAGAACGTTCCAGTCAGCTGCGACGTTCTCAGCATACCAGCCCTCTAGATCCTTCTCGTACAGCGAGTACGAATCGAGCCAGTTGATAGATGGGAAGTGCCTGCGCTGTGTAAGCCTCGAGTCGAGCGCCCAGAACACCTTGACGATACGCAGCGTGTTCTGCGTAACAGGCTCTGTGAAGTCACCGCCGGGTGGCGAGACGGCGCCCACTACCGCGACTGAACCCTCTCCACCTGCCAATATCTCAGCCCTTCCAGCACGCTCGTAGAAGTCAGCCAGCCTTGCAGCGAGATAAGCCGGATAGCCCTCCTCACCGGGCATCTCCTCAAGCCTCGAGGCCAGCTCTCTCATGGCCTCTGCCCATCTGGATGTGGAATCCGCGGTCATCAGGACATCGTAGCCCATGTCTCTGTAGTACTCAGCTGTCGTCATTCCTGTGTAGATGGATGCCTCGCGTGCTGCCACAGGCATGTTGGATGTGTTCGCGTAAACGATCGATCTCTCAAGCAGCGGTCTGTTCGTTCTCGGATCAACCAGCTCGGGGAACTCATGGAGCAGATCGGCCATCTCATTTCCACGCTCACCGCAGCCGACGTAGATGACGATATCGACATCTGCCCACTTGGAGAGCGTCTGCTGCATGACCGTTTTGCCTGTACCGAATCCACCCGGAATGGCTGCCGTTCCGCCTTTCGCCAGCGGGAAGAAGCCATCAATGACCCTCTGACCTGTTCTCAGAGGAATCGTCGGTGGTAACTTCCTCACCACAGGCCTGGCCTGCCTAACAGGCCACTTCTGGAGCATCGTGAGCTCTGAGCCATCATCAAGCACACAGACGGTCTCTTCGACCGTGAAGTTCCCGCTGTAAATCTCCTTGACGACTCCACCCTTGTGTTTCGGTGGGACCATGATCTTGTGCTTAATCAGGAGCTGCTCCTGGACAACGCCTATAGGCTGACCAGCCTTTACAGTGTCGCCTTTCTTAACCAGGGGCTGGAACTCCCACTTCTTCTTGTGATCTACACCATCGACGAAGAGGCCTCTGCTGATGAAGTCCCCGGACTTCTCGGCCAGCAGGGGAAGTGGTCTCTGAACGCCATCGTAGATCTGGGTGAGGACGCCCGGACCAAGCTGGGCCATGAGAGGTCCACCGGTCTCCTTGACCGGCTCACCAGGCTTTATACCAGAGGTATCCTCGTACACCTGGATGATGTGCTTATCTCCGGAAATGCCGATGACCTCGCTCATCAGGCCTTCCTCGCCGACCAGAACCAAGTCGTACATCGAAGCCTTTAGGCCAACGGCCTGCACGACCGGCCCGGCAACTCTCTTTACTCTTCCTACTTCCATAAATCGACACCTATTGCCCTTTTAATCTTCTCTTTCATCTCTGTGCTTTGCTCGGTTCCAATAGCGATAACAGTAGGCCTAACAGAGTTGGCTAAGGTTGACTGCAGCCTCTTTGGAAGCCTGTTATAGTCCCGCTGATGCAGGACCAATATTCCCACATTCGGATCAGCCATAACCTCGTTTATCCTTTTTATAAGCTCCTCATCCGAGGTAGCCTCGTAGGCTTTCTTAATCCCTGCGAGGCTGAATCCGATAACCGCGTCACTATTACCTATAACTGCAATCTCCATTATGCCACCACCAACTGCTCCTCGATGAGATCGTTCGGCAGACCCGCCTCCTTACCTCTGACGATCTTCCTTATGTTGGCAACCTCAGTCTCTTTCGTGACTATGTAGCCAAGCACAGGCAGAATCGAAAGCGGATGGTAATTGGAGAGAGACCATGCGTATCTGATGAGATATGCCTTCAGCCTGGCCTCGATTCTGCTAACGCCATCGAGGTCCGCGGTCGCTACATCCGAGATTGCGCTCCAGAAAGGATAGCCTTCAAGCCCTCTAATGAAGTCCGTGTAGGGCTGCCCTGCCATCCTGCTCAACTCCTCGCCTAGCTTGCCGCCAGGTATCAGGTTCTCCTGGACTATGCTGGCCTCAATCCCAGCTTTGTTCATGCGGAAGAGAGTTATGAGGTTTCTTATATCAATCTCTCTCCTCACGTACTTGAGGAGAAGCCCGCCACCAACTGAGAGTGTTCCGCCCACGGCGCGCTCCATTCTGAAGTAATAGAGCTTGTCAAGGGCGTTCTCCACAGAGGCGAGGAACTTTCCGTCGTATTTGGAGAGAGCCTCAGCGAAGTCTGTACCCTCGAATGCAGCAATCACATCGTTGATCGAGTCCTTCTTGGCAAGCCCCTCCAAGAAATCCCGATCCAGTTCTCCCGCAGGCACGATGTATTTCATTATCTCCGAGTCGCTGGCGCCATAGAACTTCCCGCGGAGAATCGTCTTTATGTTCCAGACATCCCATCGCCTCAGGTACTCCAGTATCAGGAACTGCGGCTCGTCTATCGAGACCTCGAGGAGCTTCCTGTATGTCTTTGCCAGATTCGCGAAGGTGGCATGCTCGATCAGCTCTGCACCAGAATAATCCTTGGCCAGCGCATCGATCTCTTCCTTGTACTGGGTTTCTTCGAGGTATCTTGCAATCTCTGGTACGTCCATGTTTAGCATTCTAGCATACATCTCGTTGGGTATGAGCTTCGTCTTCATAGCCCTTACCCTGCCGGTGATGTATGCGTACTTCACCGGTTTTCCGAACTTCGGCAAACGTAGTACTGGCATCGCGCTCACCCGAACAAGATCTTGGAGACCTCTTTGACCTTGGCGTTAAATATATCCCGCGCTAGAGTCTCATATGAATGATCGAACCTCACAGATCCATCCTTGCTCTCGACCACCACGCCGCCGACTATATCCAGTGTGCCGCCATAATTTGGGGCAAGAGAGGATACAAAGGCCTGATCTCTCTTGCTGGAGTAGACCTTCATATCCTTCAAATCATAGGGCTCCAGGAGCTTTTTGATAAGGGCTTCGTTCTTGTCCTTGGGCAGCTTTGAAACCGCATCGAGGAACTTTGTCCTCACCTGCTCAAGGAGATCCTTCTGAACGTTCAGCTCAGCCCTCTTAAGCTCCAGGTTGGCGCTGGATATCTCCCGGCGCGCAAGAGCCTCTATGTCATGCTTTGCCTCAGACTCTTTCCTAGACTTTATCTCGGCGGCACGTTCTCTGGCTTCACTAAGTATCCTGGCAACCTCTTGCTCGGTCTCCGCATTGATCTGGGCTACCTTGCTTTTGCTTGTTGCCAGGATATCCTCAACCACTGCATCTAGTGCCATTGCCTCTCACCCTTTGGACAGGGGTGTTCACAGCAGCGCCGCGAAGGGTGACCAGGCGAACATCAGGATCAGCGAGACAGCAAGCCCGAAGATGATCAGGGTCTCGGGCAGCAGCATCAGGAACAAGCCCTTGCCCAGGAATCCAGGCTCTTCTGCGACCACACCGACGACAGCCGCTCCAATTCCCTGCTCACCTACTCCTGCACCAATGCCGGCAAGCCCAGTCGCAAGACCTGCACCAACAGCCAACAGACCATACATTACTCCAGCATCCGTTATAGCCATATTCCTCAAACCTCCTTACTAGTAGTATAACCATCCACTTTTTCAGACGTTTTTCATCACATTATACCTTCAGATACCTCCGGACATGACCGAAGGGGCTGTACTCAACTCCACCACCATGCTGGCTATAGAACTTAGTAAACATCTCGACGTAATGCAACCTCAGAGGATGCATGAACGGAGAGAGTATACCAAGCAGCAGGTTGATGAAGTGAACCACCAGCAGCACGACAACTCCCACGATGTAGGCAACCATCGTGAGATGCTCACCGCCGCTTAGCATCGGCATGATGACGCCAAAGGCCAGCTTGTTGGCCGCAAACGCGACACCAACTGATGCCAGACCTATGGCCAGAAGCCTCAGGTAGGATATCAGGTTGCTCACATAGAACGGAAGATGTGTAGCTCCCATTACACCCTCCGGCCCCATGACCATCATGACGATCGCTACTATCACCAAGAGCCCTGTGAGATACACGAGTGGCATGAAGCCCAGAACCAACCCGAGAAGCAATAGCGCAAACGACACCTGGAAGATCAACACAGGAAGCCGCTCGAAGTAAGCATGCTTCTTCTCACCGTAATTAAGCTCTGTCTTGACGCCGAGTATAGAACCGATTCCACAATGAAGAACACCGATGAAGATACTGACACCGATCAGCATCAGCACAGCATTCGTAGCCAGCCTGTAGAGCGGGAACATGCCCATCGGGCCGACCCTGCCGAGTGGGCCGAAAACGCCCTCGCCGAAGAACTTGCCTGTCTCCTCAAGCGCTAGGATCTCCTCGTGGGGCAGCTGTCCGAAGATCTTCCCCCACAGACCCATCGGTCCAAAGATCTCGCCAAATATCAGGCCGAATATTATGGACCATACGCTTGCGATCATAACGATGTTGATCAGCTGAGTCCACCCCTCGGTTCTGAACTTCTTCTTGAGCATCATGAGAACGATCAGAATCATGATGCCGTATCCAACATCTCCCAGGATCATCCCGAACATTATCGGGAAGAAGACGAAGATCAGAAGCGTCGGATCGAACTCCTTGTACTCTGGTATCGCGAAAAGCCTTGTGATAAGCTCGTAGGGCTTTACGATACCCGGGTTCTCGATCTTTGTGGGTATATCTTCACCCTTCGTCTCGACCAATTCCTCCATCTCGCTCTCAGGCAGCTTCTCCACATGTATTCTGCCGCCGGTTGTGCTCTCAAGCGCGCTCTTTAGTTTATCGTAGTCCGTCGATGGAACATAGCCATCTATGACAAACGCGTTCTCGCTAGTGGCAAACCTGAGAGGCGCATCGGTCTTCTGGGTCTGTATGCTCAAGTACTCATCCGCCGCGAGTATGATATCCTCATACTGCTTCTTCAGATCCTTGAGCTTCTTCTGCAGAGGCTCCTTCTCGGACTCCAATCGCTTTATCTCCGCCTCCAGAGTGGCGATGGCCACATCCGGAGTTCCAGTAAGCGTTGGCACCGAGATCTCAGCAAACCCATGCGCGACAAGGACTGCCTGAACCTCAGAGGCCTTCTCAATGGGTACGAACACCGCAACAACTGTGGCGTTCTTGACGCTACCCGTGAAGACCTCGCTCTTGGGAGCGACCTTTGCAACATCGGCATCTACAGCAGATTCAACCGTTCCCACGAAGACCGCAAGGGTCTCGTAGCCAGAATACAGCTCTATAGGCAGGTCGATCGCCGTCAATGGCCGAAGCGCATTGATCTGATCCTGCTTGGACTTGACCTCCGCCTCGATCGCAACAATGCGTTCGTAAGTAGAGGTCACTTCATTCGCAAGTCTTCCCAGCAGATCGTCCATCTGGGATATTATCTGGGACTCCGTAAATCTGACATCGGGAGCCTTTGGCTTTATATCCAGATATCTCTCAATCGATCTGAGCTTTATGAGGTTCTCGGAGAACTCCTTGCCCTTGCCCATCGTCTTTCCCTGCTCAAAATAGTCCACACCACCCGTGTAGTTGACGATGTGCATGAGGTTGAGCTCGTGGAGCTTCTCTACTACAGACTCCATCACATTCTTCGACCCGGCGACGACCACACGACTCATCTCAACGGGTCTAAGCATGCAACAACCCCATAAACTCCTTCAGTATATATTCAACCGCCTTGTCCAGTTTTGCGCTTGCACTAGACCTCAAGGCATCGACCTTTCGCATGCCCTCGCTTATTATCGCTTGCTTCTTGGCCTTTACATCGCCCTCCGCTTTGGCGAGCTCCTTCTCGTAGAAGGCCTGTGCCTCAGCTTCAGCAGTACGCACTATATTCGCTGCTTCAGTAGTGGCATCGGCGATGCGTTTCTCCTTCTCCTGTAAGGCCTGCTGGACACTGGCCTTTGCATCCGCCTCCGCCTGCTTGATTCTCGACAAGATCTCGTGTCTCGCCATCTGATCCCTCACTACATCCATGCTGTTTTCAAACAGCGCTAGGTCGCTTGACTCTGACAGACTGTCACTTCATCCCCATCTACAAATATAAAGCCTTCGGTTTTCTGCAGCTCTGTTAAAGGCCTCATGCTCCCCAGAAGGCCAGAGCCCTCTCGAGTTCCCTGTGTCCTTTCGCATAATCCTTCAATGGTATGCCATTTAGCCAAGCCTCTACTGCTTGTACCATAGCAATAGCACCCGCCCTGGTACCGTCGGGATGTCCGTGAACTCCTCCGCCCGCTTGTATTATGCAGTCTACGCCATAGCCGTCAAGATTAGCAGCGACCTTGCCGGGGTGTATCCCACCGGAGGCCACAGGGAATACCCTCTTCAAGCCATGCCATTCGCTACGCAGCGCATCCCTGCACTGATTATTCTCCTCGATATCACTGGCCATCTTTCCCGCGTAGCTTCCCGTGTGCAGATTCGTGCCACCTGCCATCCTAACAAGCTTCGCTATGACCAGCATCGATATGCCATGGCGCTTATCTCTAGTTATCGCACCATGCATTGTTCTGTGCACATGTATGGGCACATCAACGCTTCTTGCAAGAACCTCAAGCGCTGAGAAGCCAGCGGTGAGCACATCGACCATAAGCATATTCGCCCCGCGATCGATGGCCCTCTCACCCCTCTCCAGAATGACATCTGCGCCGGATGTGACGTTGACGGCGTAGAAAGCCTTCTTTCCCGTCTCGCTCTCAACCCTCTCAAGCTCAGACATCACCTCCTCGACCCTCTTCTCCATCGGACAGAACCTCTGATCTGTGAGCGTCTCATCGTCCTTAACGAGATCGAGGCCGCCCCTCACGGCATTTCCAACAACCTCCGCGGTCTGCCTTGGATCGAGGCCGACCTTGGGCTTGACTATAGTTCCAACCAGAGGTCTATCATATACCCCAATCAGTCTCCTCGCATCCTCTATCCCGAACCTAGGACCGGCGTGCGCTCTGAGAAGAGACTCCGGAAAATCGACATCTAGAAGTCGAACTCTCCTCAGATCGCCGAGCCCGAAGAGGTTGCCTGCGATGACCGATAGATACTGAGGTATGTTTCCAGGCTCGAAGAGCTCCACCGGAAATCCTATATCCACGATATCCCCATCGACTGAGACCACCCTTGCAGCAAGATCGCTCTCAGCGCCCTTGACCTCGGTCCATGTGCCGGTCGATTGCTCTGCTGCGATTGCAATAGCAGCCTTTTCCATGGGAATATCCGTCTCGACACGGTAACGCGCTATAACCTCATCCTTCATTTTTTTGACCCCCGACCATCTCCCCTTCCTTTAAGAGGTCCGGTCTGCGTCTCATCAAGATACGCTCCTCAGCATCCCTCACAGACATCCTGAACTCCATGAGATCCTCGAAGCATCCCATACAAGACTCCACATGTATCGCTTCATGTATCCTTTTATACTTGCCGAGAGACTTCGTAATGATCTATGTTGTCCATCGACCAGATTCACGAATGCGCAAGGATACTCTCTGATAATCCGCTCTTTTCCGTGCTGGTGCGCGCCGCACTGCGCGCAAGGGTGTCCCGAATGCAGCCTGGAGAGACCTTCCAGTTAGAGGGGCATGAGATCTTCGTGGAGGATGATGAGAAGAGCAGGAGCATTGTGGTACAGATCCTTCTGGCCGAGGATAGATTCGTGGGGATCGTGAAGGCCTCGGCGATTCAGGCAGGCATTTCGGAGGAGGATTTCAAGCGCTCCTGGAAGGAGATCTTAATTGCCGCAGAGGACGAGCTGAAGAGAAGGCATGGAATTGATGTCACGATCAGAAGAGGTATGGCACGAATAGAGGCCTCAGCATACAAGATCGAGCGATGGAGCTGGAGAGACGGGCCTCTCTGAGATATGCAAATGCATCTCAGTAACGCTAAGAGATCTGAGCACACTGGAGAACAACGGCTCGAAAGCTCCGGTCTTCATGCCGGAAACACGATATTGCAGAGCGTCTCATGGCGCATCAGAAATGGCCGTGCCGCTGTAGGCATCCTCCGCGACCTCCACCACTAAAGATATGAGATCCTCCAGTGCGTTTATGTAATAAACCCTACCAAGGGAGGATAGGGCCTCCAGCACATATTTATCTCTGCCCTGCTCATCTATGCAAAAGAGAACGAAGCTTCCGAGGTGTGAGGCCTTTTCCAGATATTCCCACTGCGTGTAGAGATTCTGTATCCCAGTGTCTGTTATACACAATATCAAGCAGCCCTTTCGCTCTTCGGCAAGCTCGAGTATCTTCGCGCCTGGAATGTTCGTTCTGCCGCAGAGGTATTCAACAAGCGCGTTCTCAATCGCCTCCAGATCCCTGCACCAGGGCTGTATGATGAACCTCTCGCTGAAGTTTATCGCAGCTAGCTCTGCGCCCTGCTCGTATGCAAATTGGGATGCCTTGAAGGCTGCAAGTGTCGCGTAGAAGGTTCGCGATCCCCGCTTATGGCCATCCATCGACCTGCTGCTGTCCAGAACGACGAGCAGATCCCGCACCTCGCTCCTGCCAGGCGACATGTTGCAGTATTCACGATCTCTCTTGTAAGTCGTAACTCCAGGAACTAGCCAGGGGCTCATGCTCATGGAGTAGTTCACATCGAGATCGCTGGGCGGATCGTCAAAGCGCCACCTCGACGTGCTTGTTGGATACGCATCCCTCCTGCTCGCTCTTGTCGCAGCTATCTCTATTCTGTAGCCCTGATCGCGATACCATCTCTTAAGATCGCCTTTGATGTTCAACGCATCCAGGCATCTAATGTACTCCTCTGGCTCAAGCTCAGATGCCAATCCGGAGAGAGGAGCTGCTTTAGCATTTCCGCGCAGCATCTCAAGAGCTCTCACCTCATCCCTTCCGAGCGAGCCGGGAGAGAGCTTCGAGAGCACCATCGCCATCTGCTGACACTGCCTCTTCCAGAGAGATCTGTCTCTTATTCCGGAGGAGAATATCTTGAGGAGGAGCCTGGTCTCGTTTGTATCAGTTGCGCCGCATATGTCCGCAGACCAGTAACTCTCGAGAAATGATATCACAGCTCTATCCAGATCCGAAAGCTCTCTTTTTGCGATACGCCTCCAGAGATGCACAACCTTTCTCTCATCCGCCTCACTGCGCTCAAGCCTGAATGAGTCCACGACGATATCGGTGAATATGTTCACGATCGTTCTGGCGAACACAGCATCGTCTCTCTTGATACCTCTCAGCGCCGCCAGAGCGAGATCGCCTGCTGTCTCGAGTGATCTCGGGCATAGGATGTAGTGCAGAATCAGATGCTCGAAGACGCTCTCTACATACAGCTCATCTGCCAGTTCTTCCCTCGCGATGGCTATCCTGTAGTTCTCGAAGGGAAAGACATCGGAGCTCTCATAGGATATCACCGGCCGCGGGAGCTGAGGATAGTGCCACTCGCTTCTGGCCCTCTCCCATATCTCGAGTATCTCATCTCCCACCGACTCCAAGCTCGATCCTGCCACCGCGCGCCCTCCAGCCCGGATTTCTTCCCGCCTTGCCTCTGACCTTTATCACTCCGCCCTTCGCCAGTATCCCTACGTAATCGCCTGCATCACCGAGAACTGTGAGGCGGCCGGAACGCATGAGCCAGCCGGCCCTCTCCCCAACACTGCCCTTCACAAGTATTCTGCCTCCGGAGTTGTTGACACCTATGAAGCTCCCCGCATCTCCTGAGATCACGCCCCAGCCGCCCCTCATGTTGCGGAACGCGTAGCTTCCACAGGAGGTGGCGATTATTCCTCCACCTGACATCTCCTGTCCGAGATAATCGCCCGCATCGCCCAATCTGATCACGCCCGAGATCATCCTCTCGCCCACATGTGACGGCCTTCTCTTCTTCTCCTCATCCTTCAGGATCAAAGTCCCAGAGGAGAGCTCCAGGCCCGCGAAGTCTCTTGCATGCACAATCACAGGAGCATTCGAGCGCTCGGCGGCTATGCTCGTTATGTAACCCCATATCAGAGCCTCCTTCTTACCCTCAGGCGAGCTTGAAAGAAGCCCGGGCAGGATATCGTTATTTACAAGCTCTGCGACATCCTCTTTTTTTGGATTGCCGCTGAACCTCTCGGCCAGATCCCCAATGCTTATGACTTTATCGCCCTTCTCGGATTCGAGCCTCTTGTGTCGGGGCTTGCCACCGTAAGCATTTTCCATTAAATGCCTCAGACCCATTACGCCATCCTCTCAAGAGTTGGAATGTAATCCAGCCTTGCGATCGGATCATCGTATTCGGATAGCTCCTTGATCGCCTTATCGATCGATAACTCTCCGTCTATTGCACTGGAGAAGATCATGTTCATCTCGCCCCTCTCGTTGACGGTCCGGTCTATGCTCTTCTGGACGAGCTCTGAGATGTACTCCAGCCGCCTCGCACCGTAATACGGCGGCCTCTCGAGAATCGATCGATTCGGAGTTGCTCTGTGCCATATCACGTAGGGAGCTACGGCTCTCAGAACCTCGATCTTGGGCTTTTCCTTAAAACCCGCAACGAAAGACACAGCCTTTGTGAAGGCCCTTAGATCCTGACGAACCCTGTCTGAGAGCCCCTCATCCACCTGCCAGCAGCATACCTCAGGATTGTTGAAGTAATGGCACCCAACGCATAATCCGCGGCTGGGATTTGTGCCTGAGAGCTGGGTCTTATCAAAACCTGGCGCGCGCTCGCACAGCGTGAAGTCGCGCACCAAGGAGATTATGCAGAGCTCTGTTAGAACATCGAGCTGCGTGCTATCTACGGCCCGAGGTAGAGAATCGAACTCATCGCCAGAAAAACGGGGTAGCTGATCTGCGAGCTCCCTCACCTCTTTTACGCGCTCGGCCAGATTCAGACCAGCAATAAAATTCGGCTGCAGCGCAGGAACGCAAGCCGATATTCTATCCATGAGAGCCTCATCTACCGGATAGGTAGAGCTGAACTCGGGATTCATGGTGGCGAAATAGCAGGTATCACCAGGCTCCAGCACCTGCCCCGCATATGTTATCTTTCTCTTCTGCAGGATCTCAAGAAACAAGTTCTGCTTTCCGGCTGGGAACCTGTTGATCTCATTTATGAGCTTCCACCTGGATCTAGCCCATGGCGTCCATAGAACCTTGAGCTCGGTGCTCGATGAATGCATCCACTGTCTGGGATCTATGAAGCCGATGATCTTCTCCTCCGTCTGTTCGGGATGGCCCGTGATCATGAGGTTCTCCACCTCATCGAAGCTCTGATTCAGGAAGGCGCTGCCGAGGATGTTTATCAACGTGGTCTTGTTTGCGCCCATCCCGCCGTATAGAAGGACAGCTCTATTCCTGAGGCAGGCATTAGCCACGCTGAATAGCAGCTGGGCATTGAATCTCTTTCCGCCGATGGGGAGATCACTAACTCCAACATGGAGGCGCAGATCCTCCAAAGCTTTTATGAGCGCTGCGATCTTGAAATTGGCGGCGCCGGACATGACAATTAGAGAAACGCTGATGGGCTTAAAGGCTTTCCTCTTCTGAAGGCGCATGGAAAATGCGCGATCGTGAGCACCGCTAGACGCGACCCAAGCCAGCGGGGCTGTGCGGCAGATGCTGGGAAGAAGACTAGAGCTCTTGGGAGAAGCCGGCGATGACATGTTTCTGGATTCTGAAAATCTGCGAATTGGCATTGCCGTAGCCTTTTTCAGGGCAAGGTGGCGTCGAAGAAGGAGTCAGGCTTCAGTCGCGATCCGAGCTTGATAGGTGCGCCAGCTCACACATGCCCATATTGATCACCGTCCGCATGCCGCGCTGTTGATCTAAGAAGTATTTTCAGGCAAAATCCTCTAACCTACATTTCGCAGTAAAGGGCAAAAAAGCCAATAATTTTTGCGCTATCGATTTATGGGTATAAATTTTTGTAATTGAAACAATAACTTATTTTTAATTTACAAAAATTTTCTAACATCCTGAAAAGCTGAATACCCTTAACATGACTTTACGGCAGAATGTTGTAGCAACCTGCTCGGACAAAATAATAAATTAACTTATAAATAATATGGGATTATAACTAATTGGTTAAATCGCTATGCAGAAAAATATTTAACTTTTGTTCCTTGCTGCGAAATGTGAGCTCTAACCTTTACTATAACAGACCTCTTGCGAGATCATGCTCGAGGACTTCCTCTATTTGATGCTGAATGCTACTGCGTTGAATCATTCAGGACATCTTGACCAAAAGCTATCGATTCTTACCATAATTCAGATTCGTGTGAATTAGCTCAGCTCTAAAATTCAAAGTTGTTCGACACAGCACATTAATCTTTAAAAATTAGGAGGCCGTTAGATTCAGCATTATTTATCTAATTATATTCGGCTTCAAGAGATCGCCGAATTGTATTAGGGTCATTGATTTATCGATCTAACATGAGTAACAGCCATTGTTCTTAGGGGGTGACCGCAGTCCAATGACTGTAAGGAAACAGCTGGATGAGCTTCTGCCCGGCCAAGGAGGCCGCATAGTCTCTATATCTCCCTGCGGTTCTCTTCGTCGCAGACTGATGGATATGGGACTAGTTATAGGAACAGAACTAGAGGTGGTTCGGCTTGCTCCCTCGGGAGATCCAGTGGAAGTTATTCTGAGAGGCTACCGCTTGGCTTTGAGAAGGTGTGAGGCGATGAACATAACTCTGGAGGTGGGGTGATGGACTTGATTTGCAGGGGGTCTATATCCGGAGGCAGTCTGCCGCTGGCTTTCCTCCCTGAAGGCACAGCAGGAATCGTGCTTGAAATAAAGGGTGGGAAGAGGACCGTAAGACATCTCACGGATATAGGATTCGCTCCTCATGCCCGGGTGAAGGTTATCAAGTCCTACCAAGCGGGACCTCTGCTGGTCATGGTGAAAGATTCGAGAATTGCACTTGGGCGGGGTATGGCTATGGCGATACTAGTGAAGAGCATAGGAGTAGAGAAACCATGATTCGAGCGGCAATAATCGGAAATCCAAATGTCGGAAAGACTGTGATTTTCAACCGACTGACGGGTTTATCCCAGAGGGTTGGCAACTTTCCGGGCGTAACAGTTGAAAAGAAGGCGGGAAGGCTGATTCATAAGGATCAGGAGATACAGGTAGTGGATCTGCCCGGCACCTACAGTCTCACAGCACACGCCGTTGACGAGCTTGTAGCAAGGGACTATATCGTTAGGGAGAAGCCGGACGTCATCGTGGATGTCGTCGATGGAACAAACCTGGAAAGGAACCTTTACCTCACTTTGCTATTGCTTGAGATGGATGCCACCCTGGTCGTAGCCTTGAACCGATGGGATATGGTATCGGCCAGAGAGACAAAGATAAATGTGGAAAAGCTCTCCGAACTTTTGGGCTGTCCTGTCGTGCCAACGGTTGCAATCACCGGCGATGGCTTGGAAAATCTGAAAGATTCGATAGTTAACGTCGCTGGGCAGAGGAGAAAAAAAAGTCAGAGAGTCTCTTTGAATTACGGCTCCGATATCGAGCAGCTGATAAACAGAGTCGGAGATGTAATTAGGGAGAGCCCTACGCTTGTCGAGAAATATCCATGGAGATGGCTAGCCATAAGGATACTGGAGGGAGATGATAGGGTCATGGAACAAATTAGAGCCAGCCTATCATCACCCCAGTTAACGAAAATTCTGAGCATAATTAAAGCGAGGGAAGACACCAATAAAATGACCGAACACGCTGAAGATCTAGGCCTAGCCCTTGCTCAAAGAAGATACGAACAAATAGCATCGATATTGGAACGTACCGTTGAGAATGACAGGGACGAAGCATTAACTTTAACGGACATGCTGGACCAGGTATTGTTAAATAAATATCTGGGCATACCTATATTTTTGACACTACTTTGGACGATGTTTCAGTTCGCATTTGTCGTTTCGGAGCCATTTGTGGTCATTATCGAAAAAATCTTTGAGATGTTTGGGGCTTGGGCCAACCAGGCAGTAAGCGATCCTCATCTAGCATCCTTTGTCTCATCGGGAATCCTTGGCGGTCTAGGATCGGTGCTGGTCTTCATCCCTCCCATATTCGGCCTCTTTCTGGTGCTCTCCATTCTGGAGGACAGCGGCTATATGGCCAGAGCGGCCTTTGTGATGGACCGGTTCATGTCTAAACTAGGCCTCCACGGCCGCTCGTTCATACCGCTGATGATCGGATTTGGCTGTAATATCCCTGCAATCATGGCCGCCCGCAGTATAAGCAATGATAAGGACAGGATGGTCACAATGCTGATCGCTCCGCTCATCAGCTGCAGCGCCAGGCTTCCTGTGTACGTGCTGATAGCTGGAGCGCTTTACGGTGCTGATTATGCCGGAACCGCTGTTTTTGCCATGTATGCTCTGGGAATCGTGCTGGCGGTTGCAATGGCCTTCATATTTCGAAAGACGCTGTTTAAGGGAGAACTGTCGCCATTCGTTTTAGAGCTCCCGAGCTACAGCGTGCCCAATGCAGAGAGTGCCGTCCTCCATATGTGGTCCCGGGGCAAAATGTTCCTGAAAAAGGCGGGAACAATCATATTCGGGGCAACGATTGTCATTTGGCTACTGGCAGTACATCCATGGGAGGCAACGGCCGGCGGCCAGGTGATAGGCGAATCATACCTCGCAGGGATAGGCCGTGCCATTGAGCCGCTGTTGAAGCCCTTTGGCTGGGACTGGATGACCGCCGTAGCTCTCCTCTTCGGCATAATTGCCAAAGAGGTAGTTATCGGAACATACGGCATTTTGCTCGGTGCGGGGGATGAACAGCTGGGAGATGCGCTGGTAAGTCAGGGAATCTTTACGCCACTAACAGGCTTCGCATTTATGGCCTTTGTCCTCATTTATGTGCCATGCGTTGCATCTATAGCGACGATCGCAAAGGAGACAAACTCCCTGCGATGGCCTGCCTTTACGTTTGTTTACCAAACAATGCTCGCCTTCCTTATTGCAGGTGTAATTATCGCAGTTGGAAGGCTCATGGGCTTGAGCTAGAAACTTAGAAGTGACTATGCAAAGATCATCGGAGAACAAAAATGGACGAAGTCAGCGTTAAAAAAGGAAGATGGCTGGGTGCCTACGCACTCATTTTGGGAATCGGCTATGGTGCAGCAGCCCTTGTAGAGGCGATTGTAAACCGAGAAATACTCGCAGAAAGCCTTTTGAGAATTGCCATTCTTCTGTTGATATCGGCAACCTACCTGAGGGGGGCGAAGGACCTCGCATCTGGCAGGAGAGAAGGTCTTTCCTTCCTCATGGGCGGACTTCTCCTCTCAGGCGCTGTAGGCGGGCTTTATCTGCTGATGGTAGGGGCTGACTGGCTAATGTACCTACTAGGAGAGGCGGAAGATTTTACGTTGCTGTCCAAGATATCTCCAACTATAGTCTTAATGATAATTGCGTTGCCAATATTTCCAATAATAAAGAAGCTGACCAGAGGAATAGCTTGGTGAAGCGGTGCTAGATGGCTTCAGTTTAGCAACGAGATAAGATCGCGAAAATAGAGTTTTTAGCTTTGAATTATCTATTTTTGGATCGGATATGAAGAGAAATCTATCCCGAAAGGCAGAGGATTATCTAGAGGCTATCTATATTATATCCCAAGAGAAGGAGCTTGTCAGGATCAGGGATATCAGCAAGCAAGTGGGGACCAAGCCCCCAACGGTTGTGGAGATGGTCAAAAAGCTGAACGATATGGGCTATCTTGTCTATAAGAAAAACGAAGGTGTATATCTCACCACAGAAGGTGAGGAGATCGGAAGAGCAGTCAAGGACCGACATAGCGCGATCTTTGCCTTCCTGAAGTTCATCGGGGTTCCGGAAAAGATCGCCAATGAAGATGCCTGCGTGATTGAGCATGGGCTCCACCCCAAGACCGTGGAGCAAATCAAGAACCTAGTGAGATTCATAGAGACTGCTCCCGATCATCCACTATGGCTCGATCACTTTGCGAGCTATTGCGAGCTGGGCGAGCATCCATGCGAAAAAGAGGGAAAGGGCGAGAGGTTTAAGAAAGCGGCGAGAAAGGATTGCAACAAAGGCAATTCTATGATTTAGCATTCGTCCAGTTGAATTGTGTCCCCGCTTTATTATGAAGTGGTCTCGAAACTATATATACCACCAGTCTAAATACTAGTGCACCATAATGTATAGTCCCGAAAGTCTTGGCCTTATAAACCCCACCATTGGATCTAGGCCTCAAGTCAGTTCACGCTCCATTCTATCCATGAATACTCT
>FWPV01003517.1_pt1 | contig 35288 bp, 28 predicted proteins | sample 2228371 | NCBI WGS metagenome assembly FWPV01 (sample SAMEA103939776, study PRJEB20133) | metagenome | reverse complement strand
GTTCGCCCCGTCCCCGACCGCCAGCGCCTCGGCCGACGTGATCCCCAGCCGCGCCGTGATCTCGTGCAGCGCCCGGAGCTTGGCTTCCTTGCCCAGGATCGGCTCGGCCACGGTGCCGGCAAGTCTGCCCTCCACCACATGGAGCGTGTTCGCCCGGGTCTCGTCGAACCCCAGCCGCGCCGCCACTGCCGAGGTAAAAGCCGTGAACCCGCCCGACACCAGCGCCGCATGGGCCCCGTTGGCCTTCATCGTCGCCAACAGCACCTTGCCCCCCGGCATCAGCGTGATCCGGTCGCGCAAGACCTGCCCGATCACCGCTTCGGGCAGGCCCTTCAGCAGCCCCACCCGCTCGCGCAGCGCGGCGTCGAAGTCCAACTCGCCATTCATCGCCCGGGCCGTGATGCCGGCCACCTGGGCACCAACCCCGGCCTCGTCGGCAAGCTCGTCAATGCATTCCTGCCGGATCATCGTCGAATCCATGTCGGCGATCAGCAGGCGCTTCTTCCGCCCCGCGGCGGGTTGCAGCACCATGTCGATGCGCAGGCCCTGCAGGCCCTCCCAGACCTGCCAGCGGTTCTCAGGCACCGACCCGAGGTCGAACTCCGCCGCCACGCCGGGATCAAGCCAGCGCGCCGCGCCCCCGCCCCAGGCATTGCGCAGGCTTTCGACCGTCACCCGCTCCAGCACCGGCGTTTCAGGGTTGGTCAACAGGGTCACGGTGAACATGGGCCAGGTTTCCGATAGTGAACGGCGGCGTCGCTTTTTCGCGACGATGCGGCGGATTAGCGCGATTTTTCCGCTTGTGCCACCCCCCGTCCCGCAGCTAAACGCGACCTTGGGACACCCTTCCCCACCGAAGGGCTTTTAGCTGGAAGGCTACCATGACCGATCTGACCCCGCCGGCCAAGCGCCCGGCCAATCCGCGCTTCTCCTCCGGCCCCTGCGCCAAGATCCCCGGATATTCCCTGAACATGCTGGCGGACGCCCCCTTGGGCCGGTCGCACCGCGCCGCTGTCGGCAAGGCCAAGCTGCGTGAGGCGATCGACCTGACGCGCGAAGTTCTCGGCGTCCCCGCCGACTACCGCATCGGCATCGTTCCGGCCTCGGACACGGGTGCTGTCGAGATGGCGATGTGGTCGCTTCTGGGCGCCCGCCCGGTCGAGATGCTGGCCTGGGAGTCGTTCGGCGAGGGCTGGGTGACCGACGCGGTCAAGCAGCTTAAACTCGACGCGAAGGTGCGGATCGCGCCCTATGGGCAGATCGTTGACTTTGCCGAGGTCGATTTCGACAGGGACGTAGTCTTCACCTGGAACGGCACGACCTCTGGCGTGCGGCTGCCGAACGGCGACGCGATCCCGACGACGCGCGCGGGCCTGACCATCTGCGACGCGACCTCTGCCGCCTTCGCGATGGACCTGCCGTGGGACAAGCTGGATGTGACGACGTTCTCGTGGCAGAAGGTGCTGGGCGGCGAGGGAGCGCATGGCGTCCTGATCCTGTCGCCCCGCGCCGTCGAACGGCTGGAAACCTACACCCCCGCCTGGCCGCTGCCGAAGATCTTCCGGCTGACCGCCAAAGGGAAACTCATCGAAGGCATCTTCGCAGGCGAGACGATCAACACTCCGTCCATGCTGGCCAACGAGGATTACCTTGTGGCGCTGAAATGGGCCAAGGGCATCGGCGGCCTCGCGGCGCTGATCGCCCGCGCCACGGCCAATGCGCAGGTTGTCCACGACTTCTGCGCCCGAAACCCCTGGATCGCGAACCTGGCGGAAGACCCGGCAACGGCCTCGACCACATCCGTCTGCCTCAAGTTCACCGATCCGCGCATCACCGACGGCGAGACCTTCGCCAAGGCCGTCGCCCGGCGGATCGAGAAGGCGGGTGCCGGTTTCGACTTGGGCGCCTACCGCGACGCTCCCCCCGGCCTGCGGATCTGGTGCGGCTCGACGGTCGAGACCACGGATGTCCAGGCGCTGATGCCCTGGATCGCCCATGCCTTCGCGGCCGAGATCGCAGGCTTGGCGCAGGCTGCCTGACAAGAGTCGGGCTGAAGCCCGACCTACCCAACACCGTAGGTCGGGCTTCAGCCCGACTCCTTTCCTAATAATCCCAAGGACCCCACCCATGCCACGCGTCCTCGTTTCCGACGACCTTTCCGAAACCGCCGTCCAGATCTTCCGCGACCGCGGCGTTGAAGTGGATTACCTCCCCAAACTCGGCAAGGACAAGGACGCGCTGGCCGCCGTCATCGACCAGTATGACGGCCTCGCCATCCGGTCTGCCACCAAGGTCACCGAAAAGCTTCTGGAGCGGGCCACCAACCTCAAGGTCGTCGGTCGCGCCGGGATCGGCGTGGACAACGTCGACATTCCGGCAGCGTCGAAGAAGGGGGTCATCGTGATGAACACGCCCTTCGGCAATTCCATCACCACGGCCGAGCACGCCATCGCGATGATGTTCGCCGTGGCCCGGCAGATCCCCGAGGCCAACGCCTCGACCCACGCCGGAAAGTGGGAAAAGTCCAGGTTCATGGGGGTGGAGCTGTTCAACAAGACCCTCGGCGTGATCGGGGCGGGCAACATCGGCGGCATCGTCTGTGACCGCGCAGTGGGGCTGCACATGAAGGTCGTGGCCTATGATCCCTTCCTGTCGGACGACCGCGCCAGGCAGCTTGGCGTCCACAAGGTCGAGCTTGACGAGCTTCTCGCCCGCGCCGATTTCATCACGCTGCATGTCCCCCTGACCGACAAGACCCGCAACATCCTGTCGAGGGAGAACCTCGCCAAGACGAAGAAGGGTGTCCGCATCATCAACTGCGCCCGCGGTGGGCTGATCGACGAGGCCGCCCTCCTCGACGCGTTGAACTCCGGTCACGTCGCAGGCGCGGCGCTGGACGTGTTCGAGGTGGAACCCGCCACCGACAGCCCGCTTTTCAACCACCCGAACGTGGTCTGCACCCCGCATCTCGGCGCGTCCACCACCGAGGCGCAAGAGAACGTGGCGCTGCAGGTGGCCGAGCAGATGTCGGACTATCTTCTGACCGGCGCGGTGCAGAACGCGCTGAACATGCCGAACGTGACGGCTGAGGAGGCCGCCGTGATGGGGCCGTGGATCAGGCTGGCGGGCCACCTTGGCAGCTTCATCGGCCAGATGACGGACGAGCCGATCAAGGCGATCAACATTCTTTATGACGGCACGGTCGCCGAGATGAACCTTGCCGCCCTGAACCAGGCTGTGATCGCCGGGGTGCTGAAGGCGCAGAACCCGGACGTCAACCTCGTCTCGGCCCCCGTGGTCGCCAAGGAGAAGGGCATCCAGATATCCACCACAAGGCAGGAAAAGACCGGAGTGTTCGACGCCTACATCAAGGTCACGATGGTGACGGACAAGCGCGAACGCTCGGTCGCCGGCACCTGTTTCAGTGACGGCAAGCCGCGTTTCATCCAGATCAAGGGCATCAACATCGACGCCGAGATCGGCCAGCACATGCTGTACACGACGAACGAGGACGTGCCCGGCATCATCGGCCTTCTCGGCATGACGATGGGCAAGAACAACGTCAACATCGCCAACTTCACCCTGGGCCGGTCGGGCGTGGGGCAGGACGCCATCGCGATCCTGTATCTGGACCAGCCGATCGACCCCAAGGTCATCGCGACGCTGGAAGGCACGGGCATGTTCCAGCAGGTGAAGGCCTTGCAGTTCGACATCGCCTGACAGATCCTGCCTCGGTCGGGCACTCCGCCCGGCCGAGGCGTCATGATCCTGTCTGCGCTCCTTCATGCGCTGGCCGACCTCACGGCCAGCGAACCGCGCCCCGAGGCCGGGCTGACCGCCACCGCCTTGCGCGCTGCGGCCTGCACCGACTTCCCGACCTCGGTGCCTTCCGACCTGTCTTCGGGCATCCTGCACACCGCCGCCTTGGCCGGTGGCCACCCCGCGGCCATGCTGATCCGCGAGGCCCACGCCCAACTCCCCTGGCAGGACAGCCCCGCCGCCGCTCGTCAGCCAAAGGCCCTGCGCTCGATCAAGTCCGTCGTCACCCTCCTTGGACCGGGTGCGCCGATCCCGTCGGATAGCCTCCGCTTCGGCCTTTTCTACCAGGCCCCCGGCAGCCACTACCCGCTTCACGCGCACAATGCCGCCGAGACCTATGCGATCCTCTCGGGCAGCGCCCTCTGGCGGGCCGGGGACCGATGCCTGACCCCCGGACCGGGCGACGCGGTCCACCACCCGCCGCGAATGCCCCATGCCATGCGCGCCGGGCCGGACGGCTTTCTTGCCATCTGGCGGTGGTCGGGCGACATCGGCCTTGACAGCTATCGCATGCTGCCTGACCCCACGGCAACCTGATGCCGACCAAGCCTTGCAGCTTGCCCATTTCACAAATACTCCACAGGGGGTCCGGGGGGTGTGAACCCCCCCGGTGCCTTCGACCAGGAGCCGACCCATGCACATCTACGCCATCGGCGACATCCACGGTCATCTCGGCCTTCTCCAGGGCGCGCATGACCTGATCGCCGATGACAAGGCGCGGCACGGGCCGGGGCCGGTGATCCATCTGGGCGATCTGGTCGACCGCGGCCCGGACAGCCGCGGCGTCATCGACTTTCTGCTGGCCGGGATCGCCGCGGGGCAGGACTGGGTCGTTCTGAAAGGCAATCACGACCGGATGTTCTGGCGGTTCCTGCGCAACCCGACGGAACAGGAACCCGGCCTGCGTGCCGATCTCGGCTGGCTGCACCCCAAGCTTGGCGGCCCGGACACGCTGCAATCCTATGGTGTCGCGAATGCCGCCGACCGTCCGGTGGCCAAGGTCCACGCCGATGCACGCCTGGCCGTGCCGCAGGCACATCTCGAGTTCCTGGCGGCGTGCCCCACGCTGCGCCTGGCCGGGGATTGCGCCTTTGTCCACGCGGGCATCCGCCCGGGGATCGCGCTGCAGGACCAAAGCGAGACCGACCTTGTCTGGATCCGCGAGCCGTTCCTCAGCGAGGCCACCAGCCACGGCCCGCTGATCGTTCATGGCCACACGGCGATCGAGGCGGCGACGCATTATGGCAACCGGCTGAATCTCGATTCGGGGGCGGCATATGGCGGCCCGCTTTCTGCCGTGGTGATCGAAGGCCGCGAGGCCGCACTTCTGACACCCGAGGGCCGCAGGCGGCTGCCCGGGCGCTGACCGTCATGGATGCTCGCGCCGGATCAGACGCTTGACCGACCGCCCGCCAAGATAGCCGAAGACCAGGGTTGCAAGGCCCACGACTTCGACAAATGCCGGGCCCTCGGGCAAGCCGCGCATTCCCGAGGCCACCGCCATCAGGCCAAAACCGCCAAAGCTGACCCAAAGCCAGAACCACAGCTCGCCCCGCGTCGGGCCAAAGCGCCAGGGGTTCCGCCTGTCCATCACCACGCCTCCCGCAGCCGCGCCGCGGGGCTGCCCGCGACCTTTCCAGGTCAGGACTTACCACTTTGCGCCCTGCCGCGGAAATGTTTCCCAGCGGCTTGCCGGCGGGTGCCGCAGCGGCGGACGCTGCCGCTACACCCGCATCCGGCGCAGACTGACGATGGCAGCCAGGCTGACGGCCGCCAGGATCCCTGCGACCAGAACGAAGAAGCCTCGGTCGCCCAGGGATGCGCCGAGGGGTGCAAGGATCAGCGGCGCGGTGATGGCCCCGACCAGCCCGGACGCGACGATCGTCGGCGGAACCCTGGTATCCTCGCCCATCTTGCCGGCGGCAGTGACGTAGAACCCCGGGAAGAACACTCCGGTCGAGGCGCCCATCGCGACGAAGAACGGCCCCGGTGCCAGAAAGGCGGCGCCGAGGGCGAAGACCGCCGCCGACCCGACCGCCACCGTGAAAAGGACGAAAGGCTGCACCCGGTGCGCAATGAAGATCAGCGCCACCCGTGCCAGCAGGAACACCACGAAAAAGGCGCTCAGAAGTTCCGACGCCCGCGCTTCCGCCTCTCCTGCCCGGATCAGCGCCGTCGGCCCCAGACCGGCAAGGCTTGCTTCCAGGCCGATCGCGACCGCGCCGAAGGCGAGGATGCCCCAGTGCGGCCGGAAAGGCTTGACCGCGCCGTGCGGTGCCACGCCCTCACGCCCTGCGGGCCCGGCCAAGACCCAGATGACCATCAGGGCTGCCGCAACCGTTCCGAAGGCGCGGACCGGATCGCTGCCGAGCCAGACAAAGACCAGCGGCGCGGCGATGGCACCAACCCCGAACGTCGCGTTCAGAAGGCTCAGCATCGACGGGCCGGTCGCCCCGAAGGCCCGCATCACGCGCGGATTGAACACCGCCGTCGCCATGCCATAGCCGATGCCGAAGACGACACCGCCTGCCAGCGTCAGCCCCCAGCCCGGGCTGGCCGCCATCCCGCCTGCGCCCAGGATCATCGCCACGAGCGCGTGCCGTGGTCCGATCGACGCGCCCCGGAAATACATCAGCCCGACGCCAAGAAAGCAGCCGACCCACAGAAGCGCCACGAAAAGCCCTGCCTCGCCCTCGCTCAGCGCAAAGTCGCGGACATAGACCGGCAGCGCCGGGCCGAACAAGGCCTGTCCCGCCCCCATCATCACAAAGGTAGCCACCCCGGCGAACAACAGCCCGGCATGGGCCCGGATCAGGTCTTTCACATCGCTCTCCTGCTGACCGGCCTGACTTCCCCCGCCGCCGTGGCACTGTCAATGCCGCCCGTGACGCGACGTCGCCGCGCATGGCACCCGGCTTTGGTGCATGCTGCGCAAAATCCCGGAGGCACCGATGACCGAGGTCCACATCCTTTCCGCCGCCCGCACTGCCATCGGCGGCTTCGGCGGCTCGCTTGCCGGTCTGCCGCCCGTCGACATCGCCACCCATGCCGCGATCGCCGCCCTGTCCCGTGCGGGCGTCGAGGGCGGCCAGATCGGCCAGGTCGTGATGGGCCATGTCATCAACACCGAACCTCGCGACATGTATCTGAGCCGCGTCATGGCGATGCGCGCAGGCATCCCCGAAACCACCCCGGCGCTGAACGTCAACCGCCTGTGCGGATCGGGCGCGCAGGCCGTGGTTTCAGCCGTCCAGGCGCTGATGCTGGGCGATGCCGGAATGGCGCTGGCCGGGGGTGCGGAATGCATGAGCCGCTCGCCCCATGTCCTGTCTGCCGCGCGCTTCGGGCAGAAGATGGGCGACAGCCGCGCCCTCGACATGCTGACCGGCGCGCTGACCTGCCCCTTCGGCTCCGGCCATATGGGTGTGACCGCCGAGAATGTTGCTGCGCACCACGGCATAACCCGCGAGGATCAGGACGCCTTCGCGCTGGCAAGCCAGACCCGCGCCGCCCGCGCCATCGCCGAGGGAAGGTTCGCCGGCCAGATCGCCCCGGTTGCAGTCGGCGGCAGGACGGGATCTGTTCCCTTCGCCACCGACGAACACCCCAAGAGCACAACCGCCGAGGCCCTTGCGGGCCTGCCGCCGGCGTTCCGGAAGGACGGCACGGTCACGGCAGGAAACGCCTCCGGCATCAACGACGGCGCTGCGGCGCTTGTGCTGTCGCGCAGCGCGAAGGGCTCTCGCGCCCGGATCATGGGCTATGCCCTGGCCGGAGTGGATCCGCAGGTCATGGGCCTGGGCCCGATCCCCGCCGTGCAGGCCCTGTGCCGCAAGCTCGGGGTCAGGCCTCAAGGCTTCGACGTGGTGGAATCGAACGAAGCCTTCGCCGCCCAGGCGCTTGCGGTCTCTCGCGTGCTGGATCTCGACCCGGCGAAGGTCAACCCCAATGGCGGGGCGATCGCGCTTGGCCATCCCGTGGGCGCGACCGGCGCGATCCTGGTGGTCAAGGCGCTGCATGAACTGGAACGGAGCGGGGGCACGACTGCCCTCATCACCCTGTGCATCGGCGGGGGGCAGGGGATCGCGCTGGCCATCGAGCGCGCCTGATGCCTCCTCGTTCGACTTCTTCTTCTCGTCGGAGCGCCAGAGCGAGGAGGGGTGAAATCCCCGACGAGCGACCCCTATCGCACCCGCACCTGCGACCGGGCCGATCGTCCCTCGGCGTCGATCACGCTGAGGGTCACAAAGCCCATCCCCGGCAGTGCAAGCATCGCTTCACGCGCCTTCATTCCGACGATGACCGGCACACCGTCCGCCAGCCAGGTGAAGGGCGCGGTTCCGCCGGTGACCCGCACCTTCAAACCCGCAGGCAGAAGCTCCACCTCTGCGCCGTCTGGCGGGAAGGCGACCGCAGGCGCATCCGCCGCCGGCTCATAGGCGGCCGAGCGCGAGCGGAACCGCCGCAAGGGTTGCGGCAATTCGGCGTTCGACACGAGAAGGGTCGAGGCCGGCGCGGGCGGTTGCGGGTCTAGCTTCGGCTTCAGCCGGTTGAAGGCCTGGAACAGCACCGGGGCCGCCACATCCGCACCGAAGGCCCCCGGCACGGGTGTCCCGTCTGCCCGGCCCATCCAGACGCCGATCACATGCCTGCCATCGAACCCGATCGCCCAGGCATCCCGGCTGCCGTAGGATGTCCCCGTCTTGTAAGCCAGCCGGTTCGACGGCGCGCCGGGAGGGGGGGCAAGACCCGCAAGGATATCCCCCACCTGCCAGGCCGCGACCGCCGACACCAAACGCTGCCCCTCGGGGACCTCTGCGTCCAGCCGCCAGGACAGGGGCCGCGTGACCCCGCCCCGCGCGATGGCGGCATAAAGCTGCACCATGTCGCTCAGCGTCACGCCGACGCCGCCCAGCGCAATCGCCAGTCCCGGCTGATTGCCGGGAAACATCGGCTTCATGCCCGCCTTCTCCATCGCCGAGATCAGCCGCGCCGGACCCAGCGCCTCGGTCAGTTGCACGACCGGGATGTTGCGCGACAGTTGCAGCGCCTCGCGCATCCGGATCGTGCCCAGATAGAGCCGGTCGAAGTTCTGCGGGGCATAGGTCCCGAAGGTCATCGGCGTGTCGTCGATCATCGTCTCGGGGTGGCCCAGCCCCTCGTCGAAGGCCAGCGCATAGACCAGCGGCTTCAACGTGGACCCGGGGCTGCGCGGCGCCTGCGTCATGTCGACGAACCCCTGCCGCAGGTCCGCCTGATATCCTGCCGAGCCGACGCTGGCGAGAATCTCGCCCGAGGCATGGTCGGCCACCAGGATCGCCACCTGCAACGCCTCGCCCCGGCCTTCGACCGCTTCCTGCGCCAGCGCCTCCAGCTTCGTCTGCAAGGCCCTGTCAAGCGTCAGCCGATGGGTCAGCGCCTGCGGGTCCGCGTCCCGCGCGCGGTCGGCCAGGTGCGGGGCCAGCGCCGGGAACGGCTTGCGCAGGCCCGGCACCTCCTCACGCAGCGCCGCCTCGGCGGCCTCGGCGTCGATCACGCCCGCCTCGACCGCCCGCGCCAGGACCCGGTTCCGCGCCGCTTCCGCGCGATCGGCGGCCCGGTCGGGGCGGCGGGTTTCGGGGGATTGCGGGATCGCCACCAGCAGGGCGGCCTCTGCCGGGGTCAGCCGGCGCGGCTCCTTGCCGAAATAGCTGATCGAGGCCGCGCGGACGCCTTCGAGGTTCCCGCCGAATGGCGCAAGATGCAGATAAAGCTGCAGGATCTGGTCCTTGGTCAGCCGCCGCTCCAGCGCCAGCGCCACCCGCATCTGCCGAAGTTTTCCGCTCACCCTGCCGGTGCCGCTTTCTTCCAGAAGGCGGGCCACCTGCATCGTCAGGGTCGATCCCCCCGACACCACGCGCCCGTTCCAGACTGCCTGCAGGCCGGCCCGGATCACCGACTTCGGATCCACCCCTGCATGGTCGCGAAACCGCTTGTCCTCATAGGCGATGAGCATCCGCAGATACAAGGGATCGACCTTGTCCGGCGGCAGCGCCAGCCGCCAGCGGCCATCGGCGACGGTATAGGCGCGGAGGAGATCGCCGTTCCGGTCCAGGACCTCGACCGAGGTCTCGACGATGAGGGGCGGCAGGACCGTCGCGTCGATCCAGATATCAAGGCGGTCGCGGCCAAGGGCGGCCAGCCAGAGGCCGATGGTCAGGGCAACCAGCCACCGCGCCCGCATCAGAAACCCCGCCCCGGGCTTGACCCGGGGCGGTTGGGCCGCGCCGACACCGCCTCCCACCCCCATCCCCTCCCCACGCGGGGGAGGAGAGGCGCATATGTCCGCCCCTGGTCCATCCTTACCGCGCGATCGTCACCACGCCCGCTTCGCTGCGCGCGCGGAAGTCGGGGCGGTACAGGTCCTCGACCGAGGCCGCCGGGTGGCGGAACGTCCCCGGAGACACCGCCCGCACCACATAGGCCAGCTTGAACGGCTGATCCGACGACCAGTCGACGGCCGTCAGGAACCGGTCCTGCCGGAATTCGCTGTGCTGGACGTCCTGCAACGTGTCCAGCCAGCCAAGCTCGGACGTGGACCCTGCCGACATCAGGTTCGGGTTGTCGATCTCGAACCCCGCGGGCAAGGGATCGTTGACCATCAGCCGCGCCTCGCCGTAAGCGAAGGGCGTGACTTCCAGCACCACCACCAGCCGCGTGCCAGCGGTCACCCGGTCAAGCGACACTGCCTCGCCCGCCATGGTGTAGTAGCTCCGCGTGATCGCATAGCCGTTGCCGCCCGCCGGTTCCGGCTCGGACGGCACCCCGTAGGTGGTGACCGTGACCGTGGTGTCCGCGCCATCGTTCCTGACCACCACCGGCGTCACCGAGCCAGCGTCCAGCACTCGCACCAGGGGTCCATCGGCAGGCTTGCCGTCAATGGTGATCCCCTCGGCGCCCGGACGGTCGATCAGCGCATTGGCGGCCAGCAAGGCCCAGGTCGCCTCCTGCGTGGACAGGTTCGTTCCCTGGCGCGCGATCCGGTCGGTCAGCGCCTCGCGGTCCACCGCGGTCGAGCCCGCCTCGACCGCCAGCGTCAAGAGCGCCGCGGCGTCGCGAAAGCGCGTGCCATAGTCCACCCGCCAGACCTGTTCCACATCCGGCCCGGCCAGCGCCTGAAGTTTCGCCGCCGCCTTGCGGAACATCGCATCGGCCCGCGCCTGATCGCCATAGCTTGCCAGCGCGGCCCCCAGTTGCGCCATCGCGATGGGCGTCGCGAAATCCTCGCCCTTCACGTCGGCGTAGTAGCGCAGATCGCCCACCGCCGCCGCCCCCTCGCGCGCCAGCACCATCAGCGCATAGGCCAGCGCCTCGCCGCCGCCATTGGTCTCGGCGCTGAAATCAGGCGCATAGTTCACCTGGTTGCGCAGGTTCGCCAGCGCGCTCTTGAACGCCACGTCCGGCACCACATAGCCCTGCGCCTTGGCGCGGCTCAGGAAATCGGTGACATAGGCATCCAGCCAGAAGTCACCCTCGCCCGGCCCCCAGAGCCCGAAACTGCCGGTCGAGGACTGGTTCGCCAGGATCTCCACCACCGCCTCGTCGATCCGCTTCTGGATGTTTTCGGCACCTTTCAGGTCCATCACCCGGGCCAGCTCGTCGAAGTAGAGAAGCGGCAGCGCGCGGCTGGTCATCTGCTCGGTGCAGCCATAGGGATAGCGGTCAAGCGCCGCCAGAAGACCCGGCGCGTTCAGCCGCGCCAGCGGCCCCACCGCCATCACCGCCTTGCCCGACCCCGCAACCAGCCCGGCAAAGACGTTCCCGTCGAAGGTGAAGCTTTGCCCCTTTGCCAGCCCAAGCCGCGAAATCTTCGCCACTTCCGGGTCGTTCACCTGCACCGGCACCGTCAGCGTCTTCTTCAACACCTTGCCGTCCGGCGTGGTCAGGCTGATGTCGATGGCCTGCACCCCGACATCCCCCGCCGTCACCGGCACCTCGAACACCGCCTTGGCCTTGTCGCCAAGGTCAAAGCCCGAGGGCACCTGCCCCAGCGTCAGACCCGACGCGCTGACGCTCAGATTCATCCGGCCCGAAGGCCCGGTGGCGTGGACCACTTCCAAGAGCAGCCGCGTCCGGTCCCCCGGTGCCAGGAAGCGCGGCACGCTTGCCGTCACCACCACCGGATCGCGCACCAGCACGTCGGCCGATGCCTGCCCCACCCCGGTCTTCGACCAGGCCACGGCCATCACCTTCACCGTGCCGTTGAAGCTGGGCAGGTCGAACGACGCCCGCGCAGTGCCGTCCGGGCCCACCGACACCGGCCCAGAGAAATACGCCACCAGCTCCTCCGTCGGAGGCGGCGCCTGCAACCGCGCCTGCGCGCCCGCATCGCCGCCCGAGCGGACCTCGCCCACAGCGCCGTTCATGCCGTCGATCAGACGGCCATAGATGTCGCGGATGCCGACGCCCAGACGCCGCTGGCCAAAATAGTAATCGCTCGGATCGGGGGCCTCGAACCCGGTCAGGTTCAGAATGCCCACGTCCACCGCCGCGATGGTGACAAAGGCCGTCTCGCCTGCCGTCACCCCGTCGACCTTCACCGCCACCTCCAGCGGCCCGCGCGGAGCCGCCTCGGCCGCGACCTCGACCGTCGCCTGCAACGCCCGCGCCCCCGGATCAATCGACGCATGGGTCAGCCCCAAGGCCCGCGCCGGGTTCCGCCCCGCCGCCACGTCCATCGGCCGCAGGACCGAGGCGGTGACATAGACCCCCGCGCCCCATGCGTCGGTCACGGGCAGAGTGATCAGGTTCTCGCCCTCCTTCACCTCGACGGCCTTCATCGACACGAGCCGGTTCGACAGCACCGTCACCAGCGCCGTTCCGCCTGAGCGCGGCACGATCCGCAACGTCGCGGTGTCGCCCGGCTTGTAGGCCGGCTTGTCCAGCGACAGTTCCAGCGTGTCCGGCGTGGCCGAGGCATCCGCAGGCGCATACCAGCCCGCATAGAACTCCATCGAGGTCGAGGCCTTGCCGCCGTCCGACTGCTCGACCACGATCTCGTAGGACCCCCAGGTCACATCCGCCGCGATCTCGACCGGCGCGGCACCCAGGGTCGCCTCTCCCTCGGCGACGATGGCACGGCTGACCACCGGCTCCCAGTTCCAGTTGCCGTAGGACTGATACCACTGGTAGTCGTATTGCACTCGGCTGACCGTCCACTTGACCGGCAGCGGCACGGGCGTCTCGCCCTTTACCGCGACGATCTGGAACCGCGCCTCGCCGCCTTCAGGGGCCACGCCGTCGAACAGCGGCTTCACCCCGATCATCGGATCCGGCGAGATCACGGCCTTTGTCACCTGACGTTCCACCGGCCGGCCCGAGCCTTCGGCGACGCGGACCGTCACGCGCGCTTCCAGCGGGCGCAGCGGGTCTTCGACCGCCGGCAGCGACACCGGGATCACGGCAGTGCCGTCCGCGTCGGTTCCGGCAGCCTCGAGCGCGGTCATCTGCGCGCTGAACGGCTGGTCATACCGCCCGAAGACGTATCCGGGAAAGGCGTCCAACCCCTTCGCCGCGCGCAAAAGAACCTCGCCCTCGATGGCCAAACCCGCGCCGGGCGCGCCGAACAGATAGCGCGCCGCAAGGGTCAGATCCGCCGGACCCGACCCCAGCACAAGCGGCGCATCGGCCATGGTCAGGTCAAAATCGATGCGCTCGGGCAGGAAATCCTCGACCAGGAAAGTCTTTGCCGACAGCGCCGGGGCGTCGAGATCGGCATACATCTCCAGCCGCCAGACCCCGCGCGGAGCGCCGCCCGCGATGGGCAGGCTGAACACATGCCCGCCCGCACCCTGATCCTCGACCAGTTGCCGCGAATATTCCACCCCGTCGGGCCGCTTCAGCACCGCCGTCAAGGGCAGGCCTTCGACCGCCGCCTGCTGCGCGTCTCGGGCCAGCGCCGTGACATAGACCGTCTCGCCGGCGCGATAGGCGCCGCGGTCGGTGGTGACGAACACATCCACCGGAGGCGCGGCCTCGCGCCCCTCGACCCCGCGGTCGGACAGGTCGAACTCCGGGTCGGCCAGCGACAGGAAGGCGATGTCGGTGTCACCCTCCCTCACCACCACCATCGCCGGGGCGCTGCCCCCCGTGCCGCGCGTCAACCCTGCGTCGAACCGCGCATAGCCCTGCGTGTCGGTCGTGGCCGTCCCCAGCACGGTGTTGGCCCGGTTCAACAGCTCCACCGTGACGCCCGCCTTCGCCTCCGCCGTCCCCAGCGAGCGGACGAAGACATGCAGCCCGTCCACGCCCGACATCGTGGTGATCCCAAGGTCCGAGATCACGAACCACTGCCAGCCCGGCGGGATGGTGGAAGGATCCACCCCCGGCACGGCCGCCTTCAGCGCATAGATGCCCGCCGGAAGCCCCGCCAGCGCCTCACCCAGCGGCAGGCGGGTGGTCACGTCCTTGTTGACTTCCTGCGCGACGGTGGCCGATCCGGTCCACAGTTTTTCGCCCACCGCGTCGGCGAAGTATGCCTCGGAATAGGTGTTGATCGGCGCGCCGAAATAGGTGTCCTGAACCGACCGCAGCAGGTTGCGGTCCGTCACCCGGAACAGGGTCAGGTCCAGCTTTTCGGTGTTCACCGTCTCGACCGGCAGTGCCGCATCGCCCGCCTTCGGCAGCACATAGCCGCGTCCCGGGAACTTCACGCCGGGCGCGCGGTCGCGAACGTATTGCGCGATCTCGACCGACTTGGCCATAACTTGCCCGTCCGCCGCCGGAAGCCCGTCGCGGAAGGTCACCGCATAGCGCTTGCCGTGTTCCAGACCTGCCACGCAAAGCTGGCGATACCCGCCGTTTTCCACCACCAGCCCGGGCTCGGGAAGCTGGACGAAGCTGGCATAGTCCACACCCGAGGCCACCAGATCCTCGCTGAAGGTTGCGCAGATCCGGGGCCGGGCCAGGTCGGACTGCACCAGCGTCTCGACGATGCGGAAGCCGTATTTGCCGATGGCGTCGTCCAGCAGAGCCGCCGTATCCGTCCGTTCCTGAAGGGATTGCGCCAGGCGCAAGGCAGCAACCGTGTCCCTGCCCCGGCCGGTGCGCTCCAGCACGTCGCCCATCACCACCAGGATCGAATGCCGCAAGGCCGGATTGTCGGCGCGAAGATAGCCGTTGATCGACGAAAGGAACGCCTGATTGAAGAAATACTCCGACTGGTTCCCATCAGCGATCCCCGCCTGCAACTGTCGGCGCGCGAATTCGCCCCAGGTCGCCGCGTCGTCGGTCAGGTTCAGCGCCGCCCCGGTAAAGGCCGCCGCCCCGGCCCAGTCGCCCCGCACCTCGGCTTCGTAAGCCGCCTGCAGATGCTCCTCCGCCGTCCAGGGCCCCGTCGTGTGCTGCCGCCCCAGCCCCGCGGCCTGCTCGAAGGCCGCCTGAATGTCCCAGTCCTGAAGAAAGGCGATCTCGTCCCGCCGCGCCTTGGCAGCCTGCCGCACTCCGGCTTCCGCCTCGATCACATAGGCCGAATAGGCCCCCGCGAAGAACTGCCCCGCATCCGGGCTGTTCTTGATGAAGCACGACCCGTTCACCGTGTTGAAGACATAGGCCGTGGCGCGCGGATTGGTCAGTGCCGCCCGCTCGCAGGCCTCGATCGTGGTGTCGTAGACCGAAGCAATGTCGCCACCAGGCAGGTCCTGGTCCTGGGTGACGACGACTCGCCGCTCGGGGATCAGCTCCTGCGCGCTGGACATCCCCGACCAACCCAAAACCGCCGCTGCAACCGCCGTTTTCAGAAACCGCCGCATCGAAAATGCCTCCCTCGCCGACTGGAACGACTGTCGCATGGCACCGGCCGGCCGCGCAAGCTGGCCCCGACCCGTCCGGCGTTAAGCCTTGGTTCATCCTGATGCGCGAGGGTAGTCGCGAAAACCGGATGTGCGGTGCTTTCCGCGCCCCGGCACCAAGGCAGAATCGCGGCTGGGAAAGCATGGATCTTACCGAACGTCTGGTCAGGGAACGGCGCGCGCGGCTTGCGGCCGAACGCCTCTTGGACCAGAAAAGCCGCGAACTGTTCGCTGCCAACGAAAAGCTGGCGATCCATGCCAGGTCGCTGTCGGACCAGATTGTCGCACAGCGCCAGGCGGTCAGGACGGCCCTGACCGAGGCAGAGCTGCTGAAGGACCAGAACACCCGGTTCGTGCAGGACCTCGACCGCGCCCATACCGCTGCCGTGATGGCCGAACGCCACCTCTGGGACGCGATCAACACCATGCGCGACGGCTTTGCCGTGTTCGACCCCGCGCTGCGCCTTGCCACCGCGAACGAGGCCTGCCTTGCCTGGTTTGCGGGCCATCCCGTCGCCCCCGGCATCACCTACGCCGAGATGGTGGACATCTTGGTCCGCAACATTCTCGACCTTGGCGACGAAACGCCTGCGGCTTGCTCGGCCCGCATGCTCGCCCGGATCGAAGCAGACCAGATCGAGCCTGTGACCCTCAAGCTGAAGACCGGCACCTGGATCAAGCTGCAGGACCGCCGCGCGAACGATGGTGGCCTCGTGTCCCTGGCCATCGACATCACCGAACAGATGCGCATCTGGGCTGCCATCGACGTCTTGCCCGATGGCTTTGTCCTTTTTGACCGGGAGGAACGGCTTTTGGCCTGCAACCAGCGTTACCGTGAAATGTTTCCCGACTCCGCCCCGCTCATGCAGCCTGGCGTCACCTTCGAGGATCTGCTCCGCAACGGCCTGAAAAACGGCCATGTGCCCGAGGCCGCGGGGCGCGAGGAAGTCTGGCTTGCCGACCGGATGCAGCATTTCCGCGCCGCCGACACGATTGCCGAAACCACGTTGGCCGGCGGGCGGGTGATCCTGGAATCCGATCATGTCACCCCGGACGGGGGCCGCGTCGGTCTGCGGACCGACATCACCGCGATGCGCGACCAGCAGGCGCAACTGGAAGCCGCCCGCAAGGCCGCCGAGGCCGCGAACCGCGCCAAATCCGCCTTCCTGGCGAACATGAGCCACGAGATCCGCACGCCGATGAACGGCGTCGTCGGCATGGCCGAACTTCTCTGTGACACCGCGCTCACCGAAGAACAGCGCCTGTTCGCCGAAACCATCCGCTCCTCCGGCGAGGCGCTTCTGGTCATCATCAACGACATCCTCGACTATTCCAAGATCGAGGCGGAACGTCTGACCCTGCGGCCCGAACCCTTCGACCTCGAACGCACGATCCACGAGGTGACGATGCTTCTCCAGCCCCGGGCGCGGGAAAAGGGCATCGACCTCATGATCGACTTCGACATGTTCCTGCCGACCCGCTTTGTCGGTGACCCGGGGCGGCTGCGCCAGGTGCTGACCAACCTGATCGGCAACGCGGTCAAGTTCACCGAAAAGGGCCATGTGCTGACCCGCGTCGTGGGCATCGACGATGCGGACGGCGCCCAGACCCTGCATGTCACCGTCGAAGACACCGGCATCGGCATCGCACCGGACTACCTTGACCACATCTTCGGCGAGTTCAACCAGGTCGAGGATGAGCGGAACCGCAAGTTCGAGGGCACCGGCCTTGGGCTCGCGATCACCCGGCGGCTGATCGAACACATGGGCGGGGCGGTCTGGGTCGACAGCGACTTCGGCAAGGGCTCCAGCTTCGGCTTCCGCGTGACCCTGCCCGTGGCCGAGGATGCGGCCCCCGTACAGGTGCCGGTCGCGGTGAAACGGGTGATCGCCGTCGATGACCAGTTCATCAACCGCACCATCCTGGAACGCCAGCTTGCGCCTTGCGGGATCGAGGTCACGCTTTGCCGCTCCGGCACCGAGGTGCTGGAGCGTCTGGCGCAGGACCCCGCCTATGACGTGGTCCTGACCGATCACACCATGCCGGAAATGGACGGTGTGCAGCTTCTCGACCAGATCCGCGTCGCGGGCCATACGCTGCCGGTGATGCTGCTCAGCTCGAACCCGATGCATCTGGGCACTCTGGCGCACGACTTCGCGGCGATCCTGCAAAAGCCGATCCTGCGGTCGGACCTTTACCGGCACCTCCAGTCGCTGACCGCGCCCGTCGCCGCCGTGGTGGAGGAAGCGGCACTGATCGCGCCGTCGGAGCTGCGCCAGATGCGGGTGCTGGCGGCGGAAGACAACCGGACGAACCAGCTCGTCTTCCAGAAGATGGTGCGCGACATGGACATCGATCTGCGCTTTGCCGACAACGGCCGCATCGCGGTCGAGATGCAGGAAAGTTTCCAGCCCGACCTCATCTTCATGGACATCTCGATGCCGGAAATGGACGGGAAAGAGGCCGCGCGCACGATCCGGGCCAAGGGGTCGCAGGTGCCCATCGTCGCCGTGACCGCCCATGCGATGGACGGCGACGCCGACGGCATCCTGGCCGCCGGGATCGACCGCTACCTGACAAAACCCTTGCGCAAGACCGCCATCGAAGGCGCGCTGAGCGAGTTTCGCCCGCGCGACGCGCGTTCGCCGGTCATGGCCTCGGTTGACGCCGCCTGATCCCGCCCGTCCGGCGAACTGGCCCGACGCCTGCCGCCAGGCATGGCCGGATCGCCGAAAATGGCCCCCGGCTCCGCCTTTCCCTTTGCAAAATATCCTCTGGGGGTTCGGGGGGCGAAGCACCCCCGACGCCCGAGCCGGTTGGCCGAAGGCCAGAGGCGAGACAAAGGTCTTCGCGCGTCAGCGCTCGATTTCGCTGACGCCCGCCACCCCGATGCGCGGGCGGAGATCTTTCCAGATCGTTAATGCCCACAGTCAACACATTGATTTCAGTATCGCCCAAAACCGGTCCACGCGTGGACGCGAACCCTCACCCCTCGCGCAGGACCGCCAGGAAAGCCTCCCCGAACCGCTCCACCTTTTGCTCCCCCATCCCCTGGATCACCTGCATCTCCCGCAGCGTCGAAGGTCGCCGCTCGACAATCGCCCGCAGCGTCGAATGGGTGCAGCTGAGATGCTTGCCCGTCCCGTCCTCTCCCCGGGCCAGCCGAAGCTGCACCTCGGCCAGCCGGTCGAACATGCCCCCCTCCGGCCGCCCGACGAGCTTCATCCGCGCCGGGTGCAGCTCCGCCGCCGCCCCGGTGATCACCTCCAGAAACGCCGCCCCATAGCTTTCCAGCTTCTTCGCCCCGACCCCGGTGATCCCCGCCATCTGGTCGAGGTTGGCAGGCTTCCTCTCCGCCATCTCGATCAGCGTCCTGTCCGGGAAGACCACATAGGCCGGCACATTCTGCGCCTCCGCCAGCGCCCGCCGCCTGGCCTTCAGAGCCGCCAGAAGCCCCAGGTCCTCATCCGCCACCTGCGCCCGGACCACCGCCTCCCCGTCTTCCGCCGCCACGACCGTATCCCGCCGCAGGGTCACCATCGCCTCGCCCCGCAGCACGGGCCGTGCGGTCTCGGTCAAGCGCAGCGCCCCGTGCCGGTCGGGGTCTGGCCGCACCAGATCGCGGCCCATCATCTGCCGGAAGACCGCCCCCCAGGCGGGTTTCGACAGGTCGCGCCCGACCGCGAAGGTCGGCAGCCGGTCATGCCCCCGCTCGCGGACCTTGGCCGTCGCGGTCCCGGTCAGGATGTCGATCAGATGCCCCGCCCCGAACCACTCCCCCGTCCGCAGAATCGCCGACAGCGCCTTCCTGACCGCATCGGTCGCGTCGAACAACAGCGCCGGGCGGTCGCAGAGGTCGCAGTTGCCGCAGGGCCCCGCCTGTTCGCCGAAGTAGCCCAGCAGCACCTGGCGGCGGCAGCCCAAGGCCTCGGCCAACCCCAGAAGCGCGTTCAGTCGGGCGTGGTCGGCGGCCTTGCGGTCCGGCGGCGCGGCCCCCTCGTCGATCTGCGAGCGGCGAAGGCGGATATCATCGGGGCCATACAGCGTCATCGTCTCGGCAGGCGACCCGTCCCGGCCCGCGCGACCGATTTCCTGATAGTAGCCCTCGATCGACTTCGGCAGATCGGCATGCGCCACCCAGCGGATGTCGGGCTTGTCGATCCCCATTCCGAAGGCGATGGTTGCCACCACGATCAGCCCGTCCTCGCGCTGGAACCGGGTCTCGACCCGGCGGTGCTCGTCGGCCTCCATCCCGCCGTGATAGGCCACCGCCTCGTGCCGCGCCTCGCGGAGCACCTGCGCCAGCGTCTCGGTCTTGGCCCGGGTCGCGCAGTAGAGGATGCCGGACTGCCCCCGCCGGGCAGCGGCAAAGCGCAGGATCTGGTCGCGCGGGCTGTCCTTGACGGCGAAGGCCAGGTGGATGTTCGGCCGGTCGAAGCCGCGCAGGAAAGTGGCCGGGGCCTCGCCGTCGAACAGGCGGGTGACGATCTCGGCCCTGGTCTCTTCGTCCGCCGTGGCGGTAAAGGCGGCCAGCGGCACCCGCAGCGCACGGCGCAACTCGCCGATCCGCAGGTAGTCGGGGCGGAAGTCATGGCCCCACTGGCTGACGCAATGCGCCTCGTCGACCGCGATCAGACTGCACTGCGCCCGGCGGAGAAGCTGAAGTGCCGCGCCCGAGGCCAGCCGTTCCGGCGCCATGTAAAGCAGCTTCAGCCGCCCCTCGTCGATGGCCGCGAAGACCTCTTCCGTCTCCTCCTCGGTATTGCCCGAGGTCAGCGCCCCGGCCTCCACCCCCGCCGCGCGCAACGCCCGCACCTGATCCCGCATCAGCGCGATCAGCGGAGAGATGACGACCGTCACCCCCGCGCGGCACAGCGCGGGCAACTGGAAACACAGGGACTTTCCGCCGCCGGTGGGCATGATGGCAAGCGTGTTGCGGCCCTGCAGGACAGCCTCGACGATTTCCGCCTGACCGGGGCGGAAGTCGGGAAAGCCGAAGACGGACTGCAAAAGCTCGGCGGCGCGGTCCACTGACGTCAGGCTTGGTTCACAGGAACGCGGCGACGTTGTTGCGCAGGATGATCTGCAGGGCATAGACCGCGATCAGGACCACGAGCGGGGCAAGGTCAAGGCCGCCCATCGCGGGCAACAGCCGCCGGACCGGCCCGTAAAGCGGCTCCAGCATCCGGTTCAGCCCATACCAGATTTGCGACACCAGCGGCTGCCGGATGTTCAGAACCTGGAAGTTGATCAGCCAGCTCATGATGACATGGGCAAGGATGATGAACACCACAATGTCAAGGATCAGCGTCAGGATTTGGTATAGCGAGGTCATCGGGCACTCCGGCGCAGGTTGCGCCAGACCTAGCGGCAGGGCGCGCCAAGGGCAATGGCTTCCGCAGCGTATCTCTTGACGCCATGCCTTTGCCGGGCCACCCCTGCGCGCGAAACCGGAGATGCCGATGTATCCGTTCCTGCGCATGTTCAAAGAGTTGGCCCGTGCCCGCCGGATGCCGCCCCTCGGGCTTTTCGATACTCATGTCAGCCATCAGCTGTGCTGGCCCTGGGATCTTGACCCCTGGGTCGAGTTGAACAACGGACGGACGCTTACACTGTTCGACCTCGGCCGTCTGTCCCTTGGGGCGCGGACCGCGTTGCACCGGATCCTGCGGGACCGGGGCTGGGGGATGACCGTCGCGGGCTCTTCGGTGCGCTACCGACGGCGGGTGACGCTGTTTTCCCGGCTGACCACCCACAGCCGCTGCCTGGGGTGGGACGACCGCTTTCTTTACATGGAACAGTCGATGTGGAAGGGCGACGAATGCACCTCGCATGTCCTGATCCGGTCGGCTGTCGTATCGAAAGCCGGACTGGTGCCACCGGCAGATCTGGCGAAGGCCTTCGGCGCCGCAGTCGAAAGTCCGGCCCTGCCAGACTGGGTCCGGGCCTGGATCGCCGCCGAGGCCACGCGACCCTGGCCGCCCCGGCGTTGAGACGCGCTCCATGTCGCCGGTCTTGCCCGGTGGCCGGTTCCGCCTTTGGCACGCTCGGGGCGACCTCAAGGCCTTCCCTTGCGCCGACGGGCTTTTCCGGCTTCACTTCAGCGCAAAACCGGGGGCAGGCATGACAAGCGCGAAAAAGCGGATCTGGGGCTGGTACTTCTTCGACTGGGCCAGCCAACCCTACAACACGCTTTTGCTGACCTTCATCTTCGGGCCGTATTTCGCTGAAATCGCTCGTGGCTACTACATGGGCGGGGGCCTGGACGAAGAGGCCGCAAAGGCCGCCGCTCAGGCCTACTGGGGATGGGGTCTTGCCATCGCCTCAGGGTCCATCGCCCTGCTGGCACCGATCCTGGGTGCGATTGCCGACGGCACCGGGCGGCGCCTCGTCTGGGTCTGGACGTTTTCGGGGTTCTACGTCGTGGGATCGGCGGGGCTGTGGTGGGTTGCCCCGGGCGGCGGCGACGGGATGCTGTTCTGGGCGGTCGGCCTGTTCGGGATCGGCTTCATCGGGATGGAGTTCGCGACGATCTTCACCAACGCGCTGATGCCGTCGCTGACCCAGGCCGACGATCTGGGTGCTATCTCCGGCTCGGGTTTTGCGTTCGGCTACCTCGGCGGCCTTCTCGCCCTGGTCATCATGCTGCTGTTCTTCGCCGAAGGGGCGGACAGCGGGCTGACGCTGCTGGGCACCGCGCCGCTTTTCGGCCTCGACCCCGAAGCGCGCGAGGGCACCCGGTTCGTCGGCCCTTTCACCGCGATCTGGTTCGTCGTCTTCATGATCCCGTTCTTCCTGTGGGTCAGGGAACCCCATACCGAGCGCCGCCCGCTGCATGTCGGCCGCGCCTTTGCCAGCCTCAAGGATCTGATCCGCAGCCTGCGCTTCCGCAAAAGCCTTGCCGCCTATCTTGCCGCGTCGCTGTTCTACCGCGATGCGCTGAACGCGCTTTACGGATTTGGCGGGGTCTATGCCTCGGGCGTTCTTGGCTGGTCGATCATCCAGATCGGCATCTTCGGCATAGTCGGCGCGGTGACGGCCATGGTGGCGGCCTTCATCGGCGGCCGGGCGGACCGGGCCTTCGGGCCGAAACCGGTGATCATGGTTTCGATCATCGTGCTGATCGTCGTCTGCCTGGTCATCGTCGGCATGACGCGGGAAAGCATCTGGGGGATCGCGATGGACCCGGCGTCGGGCCTTCCCGACCAGATCTTCTTCGCCTGCGGCGCGCTGATCGGGGCGGCGGGGGGATCATTGCAGGCGGCGTCGCGCACGATGATGGCGCGCCACACCACGCCGGATCGTGCGACCGAGGCCTTCGGCCTGTTCGCACTGTCCGGCAAGGTTGCAAGTTTCATGTCGCCGGCGCTGATCGCGCTGGCGACCACGATCAGCGGATCGCAGCGGATCGGGATCGCGCCGCTGGTTCTGTTGTTCCTGATCGGCCTGGTTCTGCTGTCTTTCGTCAGACCCAAAGGCGAGATGTCCGCGTGATGCCGACCCGCGTTCGGAGCGGTTTGTGACGGACCGGTCGGCCACCGCGCGGGACAGCGGGCGCGGCGCGGTCTCTGCAGCCGCACAATCCGCCAACTTCGCCTGCCGAAGCGGTGCCTGGGCGTCCTCGTCCCGGACCAGTTGACTTGCCCGCCGACGCGGTATAGGCCGCCTGCGCCCCGACGGTCGGGGTCAAGTCTCCGCGACCTTGTCAAAACGGAAAAGCAGCATGCGCATCCTTCTTCCCGGCGTCCTGGCCATGGCGACGATTGTCGTCGCCTCGAACATCCTTGTCCAATACCCGCTGGGCAGGTTCCTGACCTGGGGGGCACTGACCTATCCCTTTGCCTTCCTTGTCACCGATCTGACGAACCGGCTGCAGGGTCCCGCCGCCGCCCGCCGCGTGGTGCTGGCCGGATTTGCCACCGGAATACTCTGTTCCTTCATCGGCACGCGGATCATCGGCGAGTTCGGCCCGCTGGTGACCTTCCGCATCGCGATCGGTTCCGGCCTTGCCTTTCTGTGTGCCCAGCTTCTGGACATCTCGGTCTTCAACCGGCTGCGGCAAGGCGGTTGGTGGAAGGCCCCGCTGGTGTCGACCCTGGTCTCCTCGACGCTGGACACGGCCATCTTCTTCACCGTCGCCTTTTCCGCCGCGCTGACCTTCTTGGAGCCAACGAATGACGTGTCCTGGGCGACGGCGGCTGCACCGCTTCTGGGCCTTGGACCGCAGGCTCCGTTCTGGGTGTCGCTGGCCGTCGGTGACTGGTTGGTGAAGCTCTTGCTTGCTCTGGTGGCATTGCTGCCGTTTCGATTGGCAGTCGCCAGACTTGGTGCAAGGGTTGCGTGATTTGTTTTGACAAACACAAAATCTGTGGCAGGCTCAACCCATCGGCAACTTTTTGAAAGGAGGTGATCCAGTGTCTAGAGTGATATTGGAGAGAGGTGTCGGGACAGTCGGGAGGCGTATTTTCTAAGGGCAGCCCCTGGGAAATAGACCACCGATTGGATTTGGATGCCCTAACTGGCCCATCTCCTTGGATCTCGGAAAGGGTTGCCTGAGCAGGGCAGCCCTTTCTCTATTTCGTCCGACAGCGCCCAAGATTTTTCCGGAATTCTTGGCGCGTCCGCTTTGTCGCGTCACACCATAGCCAGGCCATGCTGCACGTCACCGAAACCCTTGCCATCGCCGACTGGGAGCTTGCGGAAAGCTTCATGCGGGCCTCCGGCCCCGGCGGGCAGAACGTCAACAAGGTCTCGACCGCCGTCGAATTGCGCTTTGAGGCTGAGCGGTCGCCGCATTTGACCCCCGGCGTGAAGGCGCGCCTGAAAAAGCTGGCCGGACGGCGCTGGACGCTGGAGGGCGCAATCGTGCTGCAGGTGGATGAAACCCGCAGTCAGGTGCGGAACCGCGAGATCGCGCGCGCCCGACTGGTCGAGATGATCCGCGCAGCCCTGGTGGCTCCGAAGCGCCGGATTGCCACGAAGCCGACCCTCGGCAGCCAGCGCCGCAGGGCCGCCGCCAAGACCGCGCGCGGCGAGGTGAAAGTCCTGCGCGGCAAGGTGGGCGACGAAGAGTGACCCCCGCCGAAACCGCTGCACGGGCCTGGGGCGGTCGCATCCTGCGGACCCTGCGCGACCGCGAGAACCATGTCTTCGAAATGGCACTGCCGTCAGGAACCCGCGCCGCGCTGCGCCTGCACCGTGCGGGATACCAGTCCGCCGCGGCGATCCGGTCCGAACTGTGGTGGTGCGCCGAACTCGCGCGCGCCGGACTTCCGGTTCCGGCGGCCTTGCCCGCGCTGGACGGACGACCGCTCGTCGGTCTGCACGACGGCCGCCATGCCTCGGCACTCGCCTGGATGGATGGGGAAGCCCTGGGTGAGGCAAGCCTGCCGTTCACGCGCCCCATCTCCGGGATCCTCGATCTTTACCACGCGCTCGGGGCGCTGTTGCGCCAGGTGCACCGGGCGACCGACGCCCTGGCACTGCCTGATGACTTCACCCGCCCGCGCTGGGACCTTGACGGTCTGGTCGGCGAACAGCCGCTCTGGGGCCGTTTCTGGGAGCACCCATCCGCCACCGCCGATCAGCGCGCAGTGCTGATCCGCGCCCGCGACGCCCTGCGGGAACGTCTGGCCGGCGACATCGGCCTGATCCATGCCGATGTGCTGCGCGAGAATGTAATTGTGAACGACCGTTCGGTATCTCTGATCGACTTCGACGATGCCGGTTTCGGCTTTCGCCTCTATGACCTCGGCACCGCCCTGTTGCAGACCGTGCGGCACCCCGAACATCCCTTGCTGCGCGACGCGTTGATGGCGGGGTACGGCACCACGGACCGGGCCATGGTCGATGCCTGCACCCTGGCCCGCAGCCTGGCTTCGGTGGGCTGGACGACGCCGAGGCTGGCCCGCGAAGACCCGATCCATCGCAGCCATCTGGCCCGGGCGACGGCTTGTGCGGCAATGGTTCTGGCCTAGACCGGGATGATGTTTGATGGAAACATCATCCCGATCTCGGGTCTTGGTGGTCGCGTGATCGATGCGGAAAACCGGAGTCCACTTTTCCGCATCACGCATTAGCTAGACCACAACCTCCTGTGCCTCCTGGATGCCCACGCCGAAGACGCGCTTGTAGCGATCGATCTCGGCCTTCGGGCCCATCGCCTTGGCCGGGTTGTCCGACAATTTGACCGTTGGCCTGCCGTTCGCCGACAAGGCCTTGCAGACCAGGCTGAACGGAGCCAGCGCGTCATCGTGAACCAGCCCGCGAAAGTCGTTGGTCAGCATGGTCCCCCAGCCGAAGGACACTTTGACCCGCCCGGTGAAGCGGGCGTAAAGCTCCTCGATCTTCTCCACATCCAGCCCGTCCGAAAAGATCACCAGCTTCGTCCTCGGATCTTCGCCCCGGTCCTTCCACCAGCGGATCGCCGTCTCGGCCCCCTTCGCCGCATCGCCGGAATCGATCCGGATGCCGGTCCAGCCGGCCAGCCAGTCCGGCGCATTCTTCAGGAAGCCTTCGGTGCCATAGGTGTCCGGCAGCATGATCCGAAGATTGCCGTCATGTTCTTCGTGCCAGTCGGCCAGAACCCGATAGGGGGCCTGGCGCAGTTCCTCGTCCGAATTGGCCAGGGCACTGTAGACCATCGGCAGTTCATGGGCGTTCGTGCCGATCGCCTCGATATCGCGGCGCATGGCGATGCGGCAGTTCGAGGTGCCGGTGAACTTGGCGCCCAGGCCTTCCTGCATCGCCTGGACGCACCAGTCCTGCCACAGGAAGCCGTGGCGCCTGCGGGTTCCGAAGTCGGCGATGCGCAACCCGTCGATCCGGCGCAGCCGCTCGATCTTTTCCCAAAGCCGGGTCATGGCGCGGGCGTAAAGCACCTGCAGCTCGAACCGGCCCAGCGTGTTCAGCGCGGCTCTGCTGCGCAACTCCGTCAGCACAGCCAGAGCGGGGATTTCCCACAGCATGACCTCGGGCCAGGCACCTTCGAAACTCAGCTCGAACTGCCCGTCGCGCTTTTCCAGATGATAGGCGGGCAGGCGCAGGCCCTCGAACCATTCCATGAAATCCGGGCGGAACATCTGGCGCTTGCCGTAGAAGGTGTTGCCGCGCAGCCAGGTGCTTTCGCCACGGCTGAGCGACAGCGACCGCACATGGTCAAGCTGTTCGCGCAGCTCGCCCTCGTCAATCAGATCGGCCAGGCGCACCCTGGTCGACCGGTTGATCAGGCTGAAGACCACGGTCGTGTCCGGCTTGTTCCGGAAAATCGACTGGCACATCAGAAGCTTGTAGAAGTCGGTGTCGATCAGCGACCGCACGATGGGGTCGATCTTCCATTTGTGGTCCCAGACCCGGGTCGCGATGTCCATGGCGTCAGACCTCCAGCGCGACGCCAGCCGCGCGCATCTTGTCCCGCGCCTCGGCCAGGCTTCCGTTCAGGTCGATGGCGCGGGTCGCCCCTTCAAGGACGGTCGCCGTGAACCCCAGCCGCGCGGCATCCAGGGCCGAGTAGGCAACACAGTAGTCGGTCGCAAGGCCGACCAGCGTCACCGCCGACACGCCCCGGTTGCGAAGGTAGCCTTCAAGCCCGGTTGGCGTCTGGCGGTCGTTCTCGAAGAAGGCGGAATAGCTGTCGATCGCGGACCGAAAGCCCTTGCGGATGACCAGTTGCGCCGGGTCGGTCTTCAGGTCTGCATGGAACTCGGCCCCCAGCGTGCCTTGGACGCAATGGGTCGGCCAGAGGAGCTGCGGGCCGTAAGGCATGGTCGCCAGGCTGAAAGGCACAGCACCCGGATGGTTGGCGGCAAACGAGGCGTGGGTGGCCGGATGCCAGTCCTGGGTCAGGACCACGGTCGCGAAATCCCCCATCAACATGTTGATCCGGCTGATGATTTCGTCACCACCGGCGACGGCCAGCGCGCCGCCGGGGCAGAAGTCGTTCTGCACGTCGATCACGATCAGCGCCTGGTTCGCGGGTCTCATCGCGGGCTCCCCCCGGGGTCATCCTCCCTGCCTAAGTCGGAGGCGCGCAAGCGTCAAGCGAAGCGCTTGAAATTCCGGGCACTTCGGCGCAAAGGGAAGACATGCTGATCGTGGCCGCCCTGTATCACTTCACCCGCTTCCCGGAGCCTGCGGCGCTCCGGCCTGGGCTGTTGCAGGTCTGCGCGGCGAACGGGGTGAAAGGATCGCTGCTTGTTGCGCCCGAAGGCATCAACGGCACCATCGCCGGGTCGCGTGCCGGGATCGACGCGGTGCTGCGGGCGATCCGGGCCCTGCCCGGCTGCGCCGGGCTGGAGTGGAAGGAAAGTCCGGCGGAAACTCTGCCTTTCGGGCGGATGAAGGTGCGCCTGAAGCGCGAGATCGTGACGATGGGGCAGCCCGAGGTGGATCCTCGGTCACGGGTCGGAAGCTATGTCACGGCACGGGACTGGAACGCGCTGGTCCGCGATCCCCAGACCGTGGTGATCGACACCCGCAACGATTACGAGGTTGCCATCGGAACCTTCCATGGCGCGGTGAATCCCGGCACCCGCGCCTTCGGCGAGTTTCCGGACTGGTGGCAGGCGAACCGGCACAGGTTCGCGGGCAAGCGGATTGCCATGTTCTGCACAGGCGGCATTCGCTGCGAGAAATCGACGAATTATCTTCTGGGCCAAGGGGTTGAACAGGTCTGCCACCTGAAGGGCGGGATCCTGAAATACCTGGAGGACATGCCGGAATCAGAGAGCCTTTGGCATGGACAGTGTTTTGTCTTCGACGACCGGGTGTCGGTCGGGCATGGATTGCAGCCGGGGGGCCTGACGTCATGCGGGGCCTGTCGCAGGCCGGTGACACCCGCAGATCAGGCGGACCCGGCCTATGAGGCGGGGGTCAGTTGCCCGGCCTGCGCCGCAGAGTATTCCCCGGCCGACCGCACCCGTTTCCGCGAACGCCAGCGCCAGATGCAGTTGGCCGCAAAGCGCGGGTCACGACATCTTGGGTGCTAGGCCGCCTGATCGGCCAGAATGTCCTGCACCATCGGGATGACCTTCTCGCCATAAAGCCGGATGCAATCCATAAGGTCGGCATGCGGAACTGCGCCCGTCGAGTATTTCATGTCAAACCGCTGGACTCCCAGGACTTTCACGGTCTTCGCGATCTTCCGCGCCACCGTCTCGGGGCTGCCCACATAGAGCGCACCATGCTGCACTTCGGCCATGTAGCGGTCCTTCGTCACTGGCGGCCAGCCACGCTCACGCCCGATGCGACCGAACATGTCGGCATAGTGCGGCCAAAGGATCACCTGCGCGATTTCATCGGTCTGCGCGACGAAACCGGGAGAATGGACACCCACCGGCCGGACGGGTCTGCCAAGCTGGGCACAGGCGCGCTGGTAGAGGTCGACGTATGGCGCGAAGCGGGCGGCGTCGCCGCCGATGATGGCAAGCATCAGCTGCATATCCTGCCGGACGACACGGACCACGCTTTCCGGGCTGCCGCCGACACCGACCCAGACCGTCATCGGCTGGCCCAGCTGCGGAAAAACCGGCTGATCGTTCAGCGGGCTGCGGGTCTGGCCGGACCAGGTGACCCGGGGGTTGCGCAGGAGGTTGGCAAAAAGATCGAGCCGTTCCTCGAAGAGCAGATCGTAGTCCTGCAGCTCATGCCCGAACAGGGGATAGCTTTCGGTGAACGACCCGCGCCCGAGGATCGGCTCGGCACGCCCGTTCGACACGGCGTTCAGCGTGGAGAATCGCTGGAAGACGCGGACGGGGTCGTCGGTCGACAGGACGGTGACCGCCGTTCCAAGCTTGATCCGATGGGTCCGCCCGGCGATCGCCGCCAGGACGATCTCGGGCGCGGAGATCGCGAAATCGGGACGGTGATGTTCGCCCAGGCCGATGAAATCGATACCGATTTCGTCGGCAAGCCTGGCCTGGTCCAGCACCTCGCGCAGGACGCGGTCCATGGGTTGCGGCTGGCCGTCCGGTCCAAGCGAGACGTCGCCGAAGGTGTCGAGTCCAAGCGAAACGAGGGTCATGCGATGCTCCTTTTACCGGCAAGGTAGGCAATGCGTCACGATTGATGAATGCGGATTTGAAGAGAGCGCCGGTTCAGGGCCGCACGATGCGCGCCAAGCCCTTGCGCAGGCTGGATCAATCGGCGCGTCCGATCGGACCTTCGGTGTCGTCCTCGCGTCTTCCACCCGGCTTCCGCCGCTGCGGTGCCGCCTGCGATCCACCATGGCGGCGAATCGGGGCAGCGGCGCTAGGTGGTGGGGAAGGCGACCGCCATGACCTCGGCCGAAGCACTGGCCATCCGCGTGGGCCTCGACATCCCCGACTTCGACCGCGACGGCCATTGCGGTGCCGACTACGGCGCGATGAAGCCCGTTCACCGGGTCGGCGGCCTGGTGTTCCTGTCCGGCCATGTCGCACAGATCGGGACATCGATCATCCACAAGGGCCGCCCCGGCGCGGATGTGACGGTGGATCGGGGCTATGCCGCGGCGCGGCGGACCGGGCTGAACGTGCTGGGCGGCATCCGGCAGGCAGTCGGGCGCTGGACCGGGTAAAGGGAATCGTGCGCCCACGCCGTCCGCGTCAGGCCTTGTCGCGCACCATCAGGTGATTGCCCTCGCCCTTCTGGACGTCGAACCTTCCCGTGCGCTTCAAAAGATCGGACAGCCGGGCGCTGCCGTAGCTGCGGCTGTCGAAGTCGGGATAAAGCTGGGTCAACACCTGGCCAAGCTGGCCAAGGGAATAGCTGTCTTCCTCGATCCCGATCTTCTTCATCGCGGCAAGGATCAGCGGGATCGCCCTGGACGGCGGATCCTTTTCGGACTTTGCAGGTTCCTTTGCCGGTTTCGTCGGCGTCGGCATGTCAGCGGCGGGTTCGGGTGCGGCGGTCAGGTTTTCCAGGAACAGAAAGCGGTTGCAGACGTTGCGCAGCGATTCCGGCGTCTTCCTTTCGCCGACGCCGATCACCTGCAGCCCATCCTCGCGGATGCGGGATGCAAGTCGGGTGAAATCGCTGTCCGAGGAAACCAGAACGAAGCCGTCGACCTTGCCCGCATGCAGGATGTCCATCGCGTCGATCACCAGGCCGATGTCGCTTGCGTTCTTGCCCTTGGTGTTGGCGGATTGCTGGTGCATGACCAGACCAAGGCTGCGGGCCTTTTCCTTCCACTGGCCAAGGGCCGAGCTGGACCAGTCGCCGTAGACGCGACGGACGGACGGCTCGCCCAGGCCCGCGATCTCGTCCAGAACGGCTTCGATGTGGCGGGCCGGGATGTTGTCGGCGTCGATCAGGACGGCCAGGCGGGGGGCGCGGGTGTCTGCGGGCATGGGGTCTCCGGTGTCGGGCCTCTTTGTGGCCGAGCCGCGGTCGCAAGGAAAGCGCAATCGTCTGGTTGACTTGCAGAGAGGTCCGGGCAAGATCGCGCGGGAAAACGGGGGCGTCACGGATGATCGGCGGATTGCAGATGCTGCGCGGGGTTGCGGCGACGCTGGTCGTGCTGTTTCACCTGCAAGCCGGCTCGGTCAACGAGGGATACGATCCGGGCTTTCTCATCTGGTTCAAGCGCGGCGAAGTCGGGGTCGACGTGTTCTTCGTCATCTCGGGCTTCGTGATCTTCCACGCGATGCAGGGACGGCAGGACCGGGGGCCGGAATGGTTTCTGCGGCAGCGGTTCTGGCGGATCGTGCCGCCCTACTGGGCGGTTCTGGCGCTGACCCTGCTGGCGCTGGCCGGAGATGCGGTCCTGCGGGGTGACTGGTCGGACTGGCCCTCGACAGGAAAGATCCTGGTGTCGGTCCTGCTTCTGCCGGTGCCGGACCAGGTGATGGCGGTGGCCTGGACGCTGACCGTCGAGGGCGTCTTCTACCTGATCTTCGCCGCGACCTTCTTCCGCTGGGGCGTGCGTGGCGCGGTCACGGCGCTGGTTTTGTGGTCGGCAGTGGTGCTGGTCCTGAAATATGCGCCCGTGTCCCTGCCGCGCGCCTTCGGCCTGGTCGTCTATTCCGGCGCGGTGGAGTTCCTGTTCGGCGCGCTGATTGCCCTGGCGTTCCGCAAGGGCTGGCGGGCGGGGGCCGTGCCTGCGCTGGTGCTGGGGGCGGTCGGTCTGGGCCTGGTGGTGGCCGAGATCGTCACCTTCGCCTGGGGGCGGGTCTGGGTGGCGGGCCTGCCCTCGGCCTTGCTGGTCTACGGGATGGTGGCGTCGGGCTGGCGGATGCCGACCTGGGCGCTGGTCTGGGGCGAGTCCTCGTATCTCTTGTATCTTCTGCACCTGCTGATCTTTTCCGTTGTGGGAACCTTGCTGCGAATGGCGGGAGTCGCGCCCTACGGGTCGCTGACCGCCCTGCTCGGTCTGGGTGCCTTTTCGATCGCGGTGTCGGTGGCGGCGACGCTGTGGATCGAGCGGCCCTATCTCGCCTGGGCGAAGGGGCGCTAAGGTCTGCCCGACCGATAGTTTTTGGCTGCCGTCATGTCTTGGCGGCTGTCCGGCTTTGGACACAACCGACGTCCTGTGGTGCAGGCCGGACCTGGCTGGATAGCTGCGGGTCACGGGTCGCCTGGGCCGGCAAGGCCGCAGCCACACGCTTCATCGACAGTTGCCGGTCCGCCGGGATGACACAGCAGGCGGGCTTGCCGTCAACCTCGACCATCAGGGTCTTCAGCATCACGGCAGGGTCGATCCCCAACGCCTCGGCGGCCTGGAGGCCGGTGGCCTCGGGGTCGTCAGTGTAGGGGTGCAGCGCCACTTCGATGCCACGGGCGGCGAGGGCGCGGAGGGTGGGGGTGGACGTCGTCGCCGGTCACCCTCGGTCACGCACCCCCGTCGCTCGCGTCCCGACCGCCCGGCATGCCGAGGCACGCGCGAAACGCTCGACGCACGCGCCTCAAGCCAAGATCAGTAGACCACCACCGCCCGGATCGACTTGCCCGCGTGCATCAGGTCGAAGCCCTCGTTGATGCGGTCCAGGGGCAGGATGTGGGTGATCATGCTGTCGATCTCGATCTTGCCGTCCATGTACCAGTCGACGATCTTCGGCACATCGGTCCGGCCCCGCGCGCCGCCGAATGCGGTGCCTTTCCAGACCCGGCCGGTGACCAGCTGGAAGGGCCGCGTCTCGATCACCGCGCCGGCCGGGGCGACGCCGATGACGATGGACTGGCCCCAGCCGCGATGGGTGCATTCAAGGGCGGCCCGCATCACCTTGACGTTGCCGGTGCAGTCGAACGAGTAATCCACGCCGCCGATCTTGTCGAAAGGCGTTCTGGTCATGCCGACGATGTGGCTCACCACGTCGCCCTCGATCGTCGTCGGGTTGACGAAATGGGTCATGCCGAACTTGCGGCCCCATTCCTCCTTGTCGTCGTTGATGTCGACGCCGATGATCTTGTCGGCCCCGGCCAGTTTCAGGCCCTGGATCACGTTCAACCCGATGCCGCCCAGCCCGAAGACGGCGGCGGTGGCACCCTGTTCGACCTTGGCAGTGTTCAGCACCGCGCCGATGCCAGTGGTGACGCCGCAACCGATGTAGCAGATCTTGTCGAAGGGCGCGTCGTCACGGACCTTCGCCAGCGCAATCTCCGGCAGGACCGTGTGGTTGGCGAAGGTCGAACAGCCCATGTAGTGAAAGATCGGCGTGCCGTCGAGCATGGAAAACCTCGTGGTGCCGTCCGGCATCAGCCCCTTGCCCTGCGTGTCGCGGATCGCGGTGCAGAGGTTGGTCTTGCGGGAAAGGCACGAGGGGCACTCGCGGCATTCCGGCGTGTAGAGCGGTATCACATGGTCGCCCGGTTTCAGCGTCTTCACCCCGGGGCCGCATTTCACCACCACGCCCGCGCCTTCATGGCCGAGGATCGCGGGAAACAGACCCTCGGGGTCGGCGCCCGACAGGGTGAATTCGTCGGTATGGCAGATGCCGGTGGCCCTGATCTCGATCAGGACCTCACCCGCTTTCGGGTCGTCGAGGTTGACCTCCATGACCTGCAGCGGTTGGCCGGCGGCCAGGGCGACGGCGGCACGGGTGCGCATCTGGAATTCCCTCCCTCAGAGATTTCCCGGAACCTGTGCCAAACTGGGGCGTAAAGCAATGCGGGATTCGACTCGCGACTCATGAGGATCCGACAATGAAACACGCCTCCCCCCTGCTCCTCGCCCCGCTTGTGTTGGCGGCCTGCGTGATGGCACCGGTGCCGATGCCCCCGCCGGACAATCTGGCGTCCTGCGGCGCGGACGAGCTGCAGTATCTGGTGGGCAAGCCCGGCGTCCTGCTGGACGGGATGCGCTTCGGCCAGGATGTTCGGGTCATCCAATACGGCATGGCGGTGACGATGGACTTCAACTCCGAGCGGCTGAACATCTGGCTTGACCGTCGCGACGTGATCGAGCGGGTGACCTGCGGATGACGGGAAAGGCTCCGGTCCAATGACCGGAGCCTTTCGATCCGGCAATGCGCCGAACTGGTTCAGGGTGCCGCGCGATAGGCCTTGTGGCACGCGGCGCAGGCGCCGCCGACTGCCCCCATGCCCGCGCCGATGCCTTCCGCCGAGGCGACATCCATCGCCCCGACCGCATCGCCCAGCGCCTTGGCCTTCACCAGAAAGTCGTCCCAGTTCGCCCAGATTTCCGGCTTGGCTTTCGAAGCCGGGTCGGCCGCGCCCTGGTCCTTGAAGGTGGCTTCGATCTTGCCTGCGGTCTCGATCAACGAGGCCTTGGCGGCTTCGGCCTTGGCGAGGTCATAGGGCGCTTCGCCCGTGGCCATCTTGCCCAGGATGCCGGCATTCATACCCTGCATCTTCATCAGCTCCGAGCGCGTGATCGCGTTCGGGTCGGTGGGCTCCACGTCTTCTTGGGCGAAGGCAGTCCCGGCAGTGAGGACCGTGGCGATCAGCAGGGCTTTGAGACTCTTCATGTACTGGCTCCCTCGGTGGCTGGTGCGCTCACTATAGGCGCGACACTCCGTCGCGGAACCCGGGGTGTCGTGCTCTCACGCACTTGTCATCTGCGGTGGTGCAGGACTGGACAGGGTCGCGGGCCGGTGGCATGACCGGAACATAGCAGGAACACGATGAGTCGATGATGGCGGGTCGACGGATATTGTCGCTGTGGTTTCCGCGCCTCGCGGCGGAGCGGGTCGCGCGGCGGCGGGGCGATGTCGTGCCCACGCCGCTGGCCGTGGTGGACGACCGCAACGGCGCGCAGGTGCTGGTGTCGCTGTCGGCAGAGGCCGAGGCGGCGGGCCTCGCGCTTGGCCAGCCCCTGCGCGATGCCACCGCGATCTGCCCCTCCCTTCTGACCGTGCCCGCCGACCCCCCGAACGAGGCGCGGTTCCTCATGACCCTGCGCCGCTGGGCCGGGCGCTTCTCGCCCTGGGTGGCGGACGAACCCCCCGCCGGGCTGATGATCGACCTGACCGGCGCCGCGCATCTGCATGGCGGGGAAGCGGGCGTGCTGGCCCGGGTGGCCGAGGATTGCGAGGGGCTGGGCCTGACCGTCCGCGCGGCCATCGCCGACACGCCGGGCGCGGCCTGGGCCCTGGCGCGCTATGCCCGCGCGGGGGTGGCACCGCTGCGGTCGGGCGATGCCATCGACCAGGAGGCGCGGGCGACGCGGTCCCGCGCGGCCAGGCGCCGGGGCTGGGAACGCGGCGG
>FWPV01002315.1_pt1 | contig 35314 bp, 32 predicted proteins | sample 2228371 | NCBI WGS metagenome assembly FWPV01 (sample SAMEA103939776, study PRJEB20133) | metagenome | reverse complement strand
TGCTCCAGCTCCGACACCGCCCGGCGGCACTCCCCGGGATCGGACGATCGCCCTCTCTTCAACGCCCTCCGCACTCTCCTCTCGGCCTCGTCGCGGAGACCCTCCATGACCGTGGCATGGTAGACGGCCGAAGCCGCCGCCCGCCGCCACTCCCGCCCCGCTTCGGGGCCCTCTTCCGGTGCAGGCATACACCGCCTCCGTTGGTTGCCAGGTCCGGGAGCCCGGCATGCGGAGTGCCGCCGCTCCGATGCGGCAGCGTCCCCGTATCCGCCGGGGTGCGGATGGCGCGGGTATCCGCCCTCTCCGTTCACCCTGCGGGGCACGGAGGTACTCCCCCCCGTCCCGATGGCCGCCCGGATGCAGCGATCAACTATATCGCATAGGATGACAAAAATTATGGCTGGAGTACCTAAATCTGTCTGAGGCGCCATGACACCGGATAACGAACTCTCCCGCATCGGAATCTCCCTTCCCAAACATCTCCTGGACAAGTTCGACGAGATCATCGATTACCGCGGCTACTCGTCCCGATCCGAGGGCATCCGGGACGCGATCCGCAGCTACATCACCCACTACCAGTGGATGTCCGACGTGAAGGGCGAACGGCAGGGTGTCATCACCATGATCTACGACCACGACCAGAGGGGGCTGCTCCAGACGCTCCTCGACATCCAGCACGAGTACATGGACGTCATCCAGGCATCCATGCACGCCCACGTGACCCACGACCGCTGCCTCGAGGTGATCCTGCTCCGGGGCGAAGGCTCGGACTTGAAGAACATCGCGGAGCGGCTGATGTCGCAGAAAGGGGTGGAGTCGGTAAAGCTGATCACGATCCCCCTGCGGGACTAGCCTCCGCCCTCGCAGCTCTGGTCCGTGTGCTGCCAGGCGTCCTGCATCCTGGCAAAGTCCCTCTCCTCTTCGAGCCTTTTCTTGATGTCCTCCGTGATGGTCTCCCGCTTCTGCTCCTCCCCGGCAGCGCTCACCAGGTAGTCCACCCGGTAGAGGAGGTGCGTGCAGTCCAGCTGGGCGTAGGTGTCCGCCCCGACCCGCTCCAGCCTCTCCACCCGCCCGATGGTTCCCGTGCGGGGATAGCGCACCTGCATGCCAACAACGACTTCGTCCGCGTTCATGACACGTACGAATGGTCCGGCCAAAGTATAAAAATATCCTTGCGCCATGCTAAGGTATGGGTTATACCATCCGGCGTGTGGAGAAGCGTTTTTTTCGGGGCACTCACCGCGCACGCCCCCCGGAGGATGTACACGGCGCGATCGCGCCCCTGATGCCCGCCATCGGGGTCGCGGAGGTCGTGGATATCACCGAGACCGAGCGGCTCGACATCCCCGTCTTTGCTGCGGTCCGACCCCGGACGGCGGTCGGGGCGACCCGATTCTTCTCCGGAAAGGGGATCGAGCCCCGCCAGGCGGAGGTGGCGGCGGGGATGGAGGCGATCGAACGCTACTCGGCGGAGTACCACGGGGACCGCATGGAGCTCGCCAGCTACGAGGAGATCGGGCTGACGCGGGCTCTGGATCCCCGGGATCTGATGCTCGCCCGCCCCCTGGGCGTGGGCGAGAAGATCCACTGGAGCCCGGGCTGGGACATCCTGAACGACGAGGCGGTGATGGTGCCGAGCAACGCCGTCTTCCACCCCTACATCTCGCTGGGGGAGACCGAACGTCTCTTCCGCAGCGATACCACCGGGCTCGCCGCCGGGTGCGCCATGGAGGAGGCGATCCTGCACGCCCTGATGGAGGTGGTGGAGTGGGATGCCCTGAGCGTCGCCGAGCGGAAGAAATCCCTGGGGCGGCGGCTGCGCATCGACGGGGGAGGGGATGCGCGGAATCTTCTCGACCGCTTCCAGGCGGCAGGGATCGAGATCCACCTCTGGCTCGTCGAAGGGCGCACCGCCCTTCCCACCGTCGCTGCCGCGGCGGACGATACGCAGACGCGGGATCCCGCCATGCTGGTGATGGGCGTCGGCACCCACACCAGTCCCGAGATCGCCGCGGTGAACGCCCTGCTGGAAGTGGCGGAGACCCGCTCGCTCATGCTGCACGGGATGGTGAAGGAGGAATACCGCATCGAGATGGCCCGCCGGGCGGGCTACGAGCGGCTGAAGCGCATCAACAAGGTCTGGTTCGCCCCGGCCGAGGAGGTGCGGATCGAGGACGTGGAGGACGTCAGCACTCCCTGGTTCGACGAGGACATCGATGCGGCGCTTCGGCAGGTCGGCGAGCATGCGGACCGTGTCTGCATGGTGGACCTCACCCGCACGGCGGTTCCGGTCGTGCGGATCGTCGTCCCGGGGTTCGAGCTCTCCCATGCGGATCAGGAGCGGGGCGGCAGATCCGTCTGAAATGTGCCAATCGGACCTGGCGAGGACCGGATAACCGGAATACGTCTCCGGGCAGGTGCGGCACTCTCGCGAAGGTGCACCCCCATTCCCGGGCATGTTCCCGTCTGCGACCGGAGGGGGGAGATGCAACAGAACAGGCAGACGCAGTGCGATTTCAGGGAGGCGAACGCGGATCGGGCCTGATCCACACGTATCCCTGTATCGCAGTTCCAGAGCATGCTGGGGGGCTCTCTTGCCCCCTCCCCCGAGCCCCGCCCCGGCGAATGCGACAGCCCGGAGGATACAGAGGGGAACTCACGCCAATCGGCTCTACCAATCTCGGGAGGTATCGCAGCGGCGGGGAAGGGGCGCACCCCCTCCCCCCCCCCATGGTGCGATAGGGCCTGTTCCGGGAGGGATCTCTTTTCCACTCCAACCCGGTTTGACCTGCCATCTCGCCAGGGTCGATAGAGAATTCGGCATGTGCAGGCGGTTGTTCGCAGGGACGAGCGGATAGGGAGAGGAGGAATCTCTCAAAATCGCGCAGGTCTTCCGTGCTCTCCTGCTGGACCGGGGTCCCCCCCTCGTCCCCGCCGCCAGCCTGGTCCGCGGAAAGGCTGTTGAGGTGATGGGAATGATCCCTGACAGTGCCCTAGAACCACACTTTCTTCAGCGTTCCTATCAGGGCCCGCGTGCTCCTGCGGGGCTCGCCAGCCTCCCCCCCGGCGATCCGCTTTCCCTGGAGCGCCTGGAAGATATGGGAGACCGCCGCCCCGTGGGAGGGGCCGTAGCCCCCCTCCAGCACCAGCGCCAGGGGGAGATCGCTCGCCCCCATCAGGATGCGGGTGAGCACCCCGAAGTCCGCGGGTTGCAGGCACATGCTGCCGTGCCGGTCGTCGGCGAGCGGATCCTGGCCGGCCGAGACGATCAGCAGATCGGGGCGGAACCGCTCCAGCGCCGGCACGAACAGTTCGGTGAAGACCGCGCGGTAATCCGAGATCGTCGCCCCCTTCTTGAGGGGGACGTTCAGCGAGTAGCCCCGCCCGCTGCCGCTCCCGATCTCGTCCACCCATCCCGTCCGCGGGAAGGCGCCCTCCTGGTGGACCGAGCAGTAGAGCACCCGGTCGGACCCGTAAAAGATGTTCTGCGTGCCGTTGCCGTGGTGCAGATCCCAGTCGACGATCGCCACCCGCTCGACGGATGTGAGCGCGTTTGCCGCGGCAATCGCGGCGTTGTTCAGGAGACAGAATCCCATCGCCTGATCGGCCTCGGCGTGGTGCCCGGGCGGGCGGACGAGCGCAAAGCAGTGCTCGCCGTCCATCGCCCGCTCAACAGCCGCGATCGCCGAGCCTGCGGCGCAGGCAGCCACTTCGAACGAGTGGGCCGTGACGTAGGTGTTCGGATCGATGAAGTGGGCACCGCTGGAGATCTCCTGCAGCCAGCGGAGATAGCCGGGGTGGTGGACCCGCTCCAGGTCACGGCGGGACGCCTTTCTCGGTTCCCGCCAGGTGATCCCGGCGGGTGCGCCGCCCAGCACCTGGCGGATCCGTGCGCCGGACTCGGTATGCGTCTCGATATCGTGTTCTGCAAAGACATCCCCGCAGATTGCCGAGCACCGCGTCATGGATCAGTTGATGTAGGTCCCCTGCATCACCGCCTCTTCCGGCACGTCGAACTGCACGCCCGTACCTGCCAGGCGGTACTTGCTCACCGCTCTCACGTCGTAGGGGCTGCCGCTGGTGGAGTAGGGGACGACGAACTCCCCGTTCTGGCTCTGCTGCCGGTAGGTGAAGTTCCGCCCGGTGTTGGAGACGAGATCGATCTCGATGATGCCTTCCCCTCTGATGTGCGCCCCGGGAACGTACTCGAATACCTTGACGTACTTGATGTCCGGCGAGGTCCCGCGGAAGATGTTCGTCGGGGACTCGTGCACCAGGCGGAAGTGGCGGAGCGCCGGCACCTGGCCCAGCGGATCGTAGATCGTGTACGGGTAGGTGTTCAGCACCGCAGCGCGGTAACCGGCCGGGGCCTTCTGGTTGTAGGCGTCGGCTGCCGCCTGCGCCTCCGCCTGGGGCATCTCCCGGGCGTTCGTCAGGACCGGCAGCGCGATGCCTTCACGAATCTGGTACTCGACGTAGTACGCCCGGGAGCCGTTCACCAGGGAGCCGTCGAAGTTGTGGAGGCGGGAGATCATCGTGCTGTAGTAAGCCGGGGTGTAGAAGCTCACCACCTGGTACGTCGAGGGATTCTCCGGGTTCGTGGCGAGGAAACTCGTGCGGTAGGGGGAGTCCCCGAGCGTGCTGTTGTACCAGGTCGCCATCGCCCAGAACTTCTGGATGTCCATCTCGATATCCGTGATCACGTAGCGGGTTCCGAGCGTATCCAGGATACCGGTCGCCGTATCCTCGGACTGCGTGATGAAGAAGGTCGAAGCAACGGTGGGCCCCGCCACCCCCGCCTGGAACGGATTGGCATTCGGTATGCGTTTGGCGATGTAGGTGATGATGTGCCCGTAGTCCCACCAGGACATGACCCCGTAGGACCCGGGAGGATACTGGTAGCCATCCCTGTCGTATACCCCGTAGTAGTCCACGCCGGGATCCGGCGTGCTGGAATGCATCCACTCCAGTGTCTCCTTCCACTCCGGGTTCAGGCGGATCCCGCCCGAGGAGGCCACGCTGTAGCCCGATGCAAAGGAGGTGGAGATGAAGAGCAGCGCGAGGGCCGCCACCCCGAAGAACATCCCGACCTTCACCGCGCTGGGGGCGGTCCGGCTGCTCTTCGCCTCCTTTGGCTCCTTCTTCCGCCGTTTGGCCGCATGTGCAGCGGGCGTCGTCTCCGTCTCCTTCCCCTCGGGGGAAGCGGCGGAGACACCCCTGCGGACGAAGGAGAGCGTGTCTTTCCATCCCATGTCCAGAATCCAGCCGATCGCGACCGCGGAGAGCAGCACCACGTTCACCGCCATGTAGTACTCGTAGCGGACGTGCTGGATGGTGGAGACGAGGATCACAAGAGACCAGACCAGGGCGAACATCGCATCGGACCGCTCCTCTTTCACGTTCCAGTAGAGCAGGGCGCCGATGCCGGCGACCATCAGGATGAGCCCGTAGTTGAACGCGTACCATGCGCCCGCAAACGACCAGGGCTGCGCCTCCTGCACCGTGAGGGCGGTCGCCGGCTGCCCGAAGAACTGGAAGAGTCCGCCGAGCAGAGTGGCGGAGATCGCCGGAGCCAGAACGGCGATGCCCGCCGCCCCGATGACGCCGATGGCGGCAACCGCCGCGGGATAGTAGATCTTCGGCCGCCCCTGCAGGAACCGCGCCAGCGCATACAGCACGACGGTCGCCGCCATCAGGGCCCCATAGGCGACGATGTGCCCGAAGGAGTAGGAGATGAGGGAGAGTCCGCTCGCCCTGAAGCCATAGGCGGCGAGCCCGATAGACGCGATCGAGAACACGAGCAGGTTCGTCAGGAGGAGATAGTCGCCGGACCTCCCCTTCCAGAAGTCGACGACGAACTGGACGACGGTGAACACCGCGACGATCAGGGCGAAGAGGATCATCGTGGGCATCGTGAAGAGCCCCAGGAGGTAGAGGATGCCGCTCGCGACGGAGAGGGCCGCCGGCACCTTCAGGGTGTCGAGACGTTTGAAGTCCACCGGATGACGCCGCACGTAGTTCAGGGTGTAGATGTATCCCAGGGCGAAGAGCGCGGAGAAGAGTGCTTCGGCGATGTGGTGGTCGAAGTACCCGAAGAGGGAGCGGTAGAAGTACTGGCCGGAGACTACCGCGATCAGCAGGGACGCGATGAGACCGGTCTTCCAGTCGGCGACGATACGGCCGATGGCGTACATCACCGGCACCATCGCCGCCGCCAGCAGGGGTGGCGTGATGAGCCCGGCGAAGGCGATCTCGGGGCGGGTGCTGGCGCCCAGCAGAATCGCCACGAACGATGCGATATACGTCATCACGGGCCCCCAGTTCACCGGCGACCCGTAGGGGTACTGGGACATCGGATCGAACCAGGAGTATGTCGGGAAATTCCGGAGCATGTGCTCCACCTGGCGGAGGTTGTAGAAGGGATCGTCCATCGCGACAAAATTCAGGATATCCTGATTCCCGACCGCGAACGACGGCAGCACCCGGATCCAGAAGGTGAAAAGGGAGATCAGGACGAGAGAGATCGCGATGATGTAGCTCCTGTAGTTGCTCAGCTCAACGCGCGTCATTAGAGTCTCCTTTTAATGTCTCGATTGGAGATATTAATAAATTTGGTTGGGATTGCAGCGGCGAATTCTGCCGATTTGCCGCTGCGATGCCGGTCATCGCAACCCATCCGACAGAAGGGTGCGGGCGAACGGCCACGGCGGAGACGCCGCATACGGTACTCCCGATCCCGCGCCCGGCACCCGCCCTTTTGAGGCATGGCGTTCCGTCCCGGGGCATCCGCGGGGGGCGAAGGGGCTGGCGTCAGTTCGGGCTCTTTCTCGAGGTGCTCTCCCAGGCCCGCACGTCGGTCCCGAGCTTCAGCAGACCCATCAGCAGGCAGATCTGGTTGAAGACGAAGGCGTTCAGGAAAGCAGTCCGGAAGAGCGTCATGGTCGCGACGAGACCCGCGACCAGAACGGCGGCGAAGAGCGGGGCGATCAGGAGCAGCCCCAGGAGCGCCAGGATGCTGCCCGCCGAGAAGATCGCCGGCGTGAACAGGAACATCCAGATGCGGAGGGGGTAGACGAACCGCGAGAACGGGCGGTCCGACCGGAGCAGGTCCAGGTTGTTCAGGGTCGCCTCGATCAGCCCTGTCGCCCGCCGCACCTTCTGGCGGTACTGCTTCGGGATGCCCTCCGGGATCTCCTCGAACACCACCGCACGGATCTCGTACACCGCCCGGCGGCCCCGGCGTATCGCCTCGAACGCCGTGTTGGCGTCGTCCGCACCCCGCCGATCCTCGATCCGCTGGATCTCGGAGCGCTTGAAGGCCACGAGAGCGCCGTTGAACGTGTAGCAGGCGTCAATCGCGCTCTCCCAGTCGCACATCCGCCCATAGTACCCCCGGTAGACGCTCTCCATCGCCCGCGTGGAGGTCCGATCCGGGAGGGGGCGCAGGTCCCCGCACACCGCGACGATTGCATGGTCGCTCACGAGCCGCGCGATCAAGAGGAGGAGGGCATCCTGTTCGAAGAAGACGTCGGCATCCGTAGTGACGACGATATCGTGGGAGGCGAGCGAGATCGCACGGTTGTAGGAGCGGGCGGGCCCCAGGCGTTCGGTATTGGCGACGACCCTGTGGCGGATGCCGAGCCGTTCCAGGGTCGCCTCAGCGATATCCCGCGTGCCATCGGTGGAGCAGTCGTCCACCAGGATCACCTCGTAGAGGTCCCGCGGGTAGGAGGACCGCGAGAGGTTTGCGAGACGCCGCTCCAGAACCGCCGCCTCGTTGTAGGCGGCGATGACGATGCTGACGGGAGGGAGGGAGGACGGGATCGGGGCTGCCGGGAGCTTCCTGCCCGCCGTGACGCCCAGGAGATACACCACATAGGGGAGAATGGCAAGGATCAGGAGCGATGCCCCCAGCTCCAGCAGCATGGTTAGATCTCTATCGGGATGCTATTTAGCAGTTGGTCTGCCGCACTTCGATTCCGGCACGGGATCGAAGCGGGAGGGGATGGCTGTTCTTGTCGCCCCGCCCGATGCCCTTGTAGACGAACCCCGCACCGATGAAGAGATCCGGATCCACGACGTTCCGCCCGTCGACGATGACGGGGTGCTCCGTCCCCATCGCCTGCCGCAGAGCGGACGGAGAGAGGGCGGCGTACTCACGGTGGTCGGTGAAGATGGCGACGGCGTCCGCGCCGTCCAGCGCCTCGCGGATGTCGCGGAGGATCGGAACATCGGGGTAGTGCTCCACGTAGGGATCGTGGACACGGACCTCGGCACCGGCATCGAGCAGCAGGTCCCGGTACGGCTCGGCCGGCGTGTTCCGTGCATCGTCCGAGTTGCGGATGAAGGCCCAGCCCAGGAGGGCGACCCGGGAGGTGGCAGGCCGCTTGCCAATCCGTGCGAGAGCCTCCGCCGTGAGGGTGAACATGTGGCGGGGCATGAAGTCGTTGATCGCCCGCGCCAGGGTGAAGAGGGACTCCCGCCCCTCGGGGTAGTCCAGCGGGCCCCCGCTGGTGCGGGCGCCCCGCTCCAGGTGGTAGGTGTCCTTGGTCAGGCAGTGCCCGCCCACGCCCGCGCCCGGGTGGAGGACGGCGCGGGTGATCCCGTCGCCCTTCAGGCTGTCGATGCCCGCCCGCACGTCGTAGACGTTGATGCCCATCGCCTCGCAGTAGAGGGCCAGTTCGTTGATGGCGGCGATCTGGAGGTCGCGGAACGTGTTCTCGGCGGTCTTGGTCACCTCGGCGGCCGTCGCCGTCATGGGGATGACCCTCCCCGCGGTGAGGATGGGGGAGTAGAGCTCGACCGCCCTCTGCGTGCTGACCGGATCGATCCCTCCCACGATGCGATCGTGCTCGCGGAGGTTGCGCAGCAGCCGCCCGACCATCACCCGCTCGGGCGCATGGGCGAGGGCGAACTCCTCCCCGGCGCGGAGACCGGACTCCGACTCCAGGACCTCCCGCGCCGCCCCCGCCGTGGTGCCGGGGGTGACCGTCGACTCCAGCACCACCAGGGTGCCGGGCGTGATGTGCCGCCCGACCGTCTTCAGCCCCTCGAAGAGCGCGCTGAAGTCCGGTTCCAGGTCTTTCGGGTTCGCAAACGGCGTCTGGATGGCGAGCGTGACCGCGTCGAGATCGCCGACCTTCGAGAAGTCCGAGGTGCAGCGGAACCGCCCGGCGCGGACCACCTTCGCGATGAGATCCGCCAGGCCGGGCTCCTCTCCCCGGAGCGGACTCTCCCCGCGGTTCAGCATCTCCACCTTGTACCCGGAGGTGGACGATGCCCGCTGGAACCCGTACACGAAATCGAATGCCTTCGAGTCCGCAAAAAGCGCAGCGGCCGGGATCCCCACGTATCCCATGCCGACGACACCGATCCTCCGTATGGGACCGCGCTCCCTGAGCAGTGCAGCCAGTCTCTCGCTCATTCTGCCAAGACCTGTATCCCGTGAATATTTCAAGCTATCCGGATGCGGCGGCAGTCGCGGCCGCATCGCGGATTCCGAAGTTGCCCGCCCGGATCTCCTCGCAGATCCGCAGGTTGTGGAGCGCCTGCTGCGGCGTCACGGGGAACTCGCTCCCCCGGCGGATGCACTGGACGAACGTTCCCAGCTCCAGCTTCAGGGGCTCCACCTTGTTCACCAGCACCTTCTCGATGATGTTCTCCTGGATGTAGCGCCCGTCCCGCAGGCTGTACTTCTCGGGCTTGCGGTAGACGAAGACCTCCTGGGTCATGAAGTCGCCCTCCACCGAGCACTCCTCGTCCTCCACGTAGATCATGCGGATCTTCTTGGAGGCTTTCCGGCTCGCGGACAGGTAGACGGGAGTCGGGCCGAACTTCAGCAGCGCCGAACAGAAGTCGTCGTTCCCGACACTCGAGAGCTGGTAGGGCCCGCCGAAGAGGCGGTGGAACACGATGTCGATGTCGTGGATCATCAGGTCCTCCACGACCGATGTGCCCGTCATGCGGGCGGATGCGGGATTGTGCCGTTTCAGCTCCACGTAGAGGGGGTTGCGGTTGATGCGCCGGATCTCCTCGACGATCGGGTTGAACCGCTCGATGTGGCCCACGCCCACGACCAGGTGCTCCGGTATCGCCGCGATCAGATCGGCGCCGTCCGCGGTGCTGGCGCAGAGCGGCTTCTCGATGAGCGTGTGCACCCCCCGCCGGAACGCCTCCAGCGCCACGGTGTGGTGGTGGGGCGTGGGGACGCAGATGCTCACGGCGTCCACCCGTTCGAGCAGTTCTTCCGACGATCTGCAGGGGATCGCCCCGCAGGCGGCTGCGGCGGACTCTGCCGCCCGGGCGTCCGGATCGTGGACGTAGAGCCGGTCCACGTCTTTGAGCTCGGAGAGGACGCGCACGTGGTTGCGCCCCATCGCCCCCACGCCGATGACACCGACATCCATGGCTAGCCGACCTCGTTCAGGACCGAACAGACGTAGTCCAGCTGCTCGTCCGTCACCCCGGGATGGACGGGGAGGGAGAGCACCTGCGCCGCCAGCCTCTCCGCGACGGGACACAGCCCGTTGGAGGACGGAGAGCGGTAGAGCGGCTGCATGTGGAGGGGGATCGGGTAGTGGACAGCGTTCCCCACGCCCCGCCCGTTCAGGTACTGCGACAGGGCATCGCGCGCCAGGGGGCAGGACTCCTCCACCCGCACCACGTACTGGTGGTAGACGTGCCGCACGCCGGGCATGCAGAACGGCAGGGATAGCCCCCGTGTGCGGATATGGCGATCGTAGTAATCGGCGTTGTGGCGGCGGCGCTCGTTGAACCCCTCCAGCTTCTGGAGCTGCACCAGCCCGATCGCCGCCTCCAGGTCCGTCATGCGGAGGTTGTAGCCGAGTGTGGTGTGCAGGTACTTCTGGCTCTGCCCGTGGTTGATGAAGAGGCGGACCCGCTCCAGGAACGCGGGGTCGTCCGCGGTGACCATGCCCCCCTCGCCGGTGATCATGTTCTTCGTCGCGTAGAAGGAGAAGCAGCCGGCGATCCCGAAACTCCCCACCTTCCTGCCGCCGTACGTCGCCCCGTGCGCCTGCGCTGCATCCTCGACGAGGAGGAGGGCGCGATCCTCGCAGATCTCCTGCACCGCCGCCAGATCGAAGGGCTGACCGAAGAGGTGGACCCCGACGACCGCCTTCGTCCGGGGCGTGACGTGCTCTGCCAGGCTCGCGGGATCGATGTTGAACGTGGAGCGGTCCACGTCCACGAAGACCGGCGTCGCGCCGCACATCGAGACGCTGCTCGCGGTGGCGAAGAAGGTGAACGACGGCACGAGCACCTCGTCCCCGGGGCCGATGCCCGCGGCGTGGAGCGCCGCGTGGAGGGCGGCGGTGCCGGAGTTCGTGGCCACCGCGCCGCGGGTGCCGCAGTAGTCGGCGAACCGCTGCTCGAACTCGGCGACCAGCTTCCCCTGCACCAGCATGCCCGACTGGAGCACCTGCAGCACCCCCTCCGCCTCCTCCTGCCCGAGGGCGGGGCGGGCGATAGGAATCTGCATCACTGCACCCCTTCGGGAAGTGCGCGGATCCGGGCGGGAGCGCCTATCGCGAGCATGCGGGGCGGGACGTCCCGTGTCACGACGGCACCGGCGGCGACCAGCGCGCCTTCCCCGACGGTCAGCCCCGGCAGGATGGTGGCGTTCGCGCCGATGGTCGCGCCGGCCTCCAGCGTCGGTCCCCGCAGTTCCGGCCGCCCGTGCGGGGGATATCGATCGTTCGTCAGCACCACGTTCGGCCCGATGAAGACCCGGTCCCCGATCGTGGTGTGCGTCGGGATGAACACCATGCTCTGGACCCGCACGTCGGATCCGATGGTGCAGTGGCCCTCCACGATCGTGGCGGTCCCCAGAGCGACCCGGTCGCCGATGCGCGTCATCTCCCGCACCAGCACGTTGTGGCCGGTCGAGAAGTCGTCGCCGATCGTCACGTCGCAGTAGAGGATCGTTCCGGAACGCAGCACCGCGTTCCTGCCGACGGTAGTGCCCGGATACCCTTCGCTGCCCATCCGCGAGCGGGAGGGGAACCCCAGCGTTACCGGTTCGAAGATTGTCGCCCCTTCTCCGAGGCGGTTCGTGCCGTACTCCATCATTCGACAGTCACACTCTTGGCAAGATTTCTCGGTTTATCGATGTCACGGTCGAGCGCTCGTGCGGTGTGGTAGGAGAGCAGCTGGAAGACGACGCTCGACGTGAGCAGCCCGACCAGGTAGGAGGTCTTCGGCAGGGGGATGAAGATGTCCACCACCTCGGCAAGCTGGGTGTCCCCCCGCTCGCCGAGCGCGATCACCGGCGCCCCCCGCGCCTTCATCTCCTTGATGTTCGAGAGCATCACCCCGTAGGTGTTCCCGGGAAGGCAGACGGCGACGACCGTCGTCTTCGGCGTCAGCAGGGCGAACGGCCCGTGCTTCAGCTCCCCGGCGGCGTAACCTTCGGCCGGGATGTAGGAGATCTCCTTCATCTTCAGCGCGCCCTCCAGGGAGACGGGGTAGAAGGGGCCCCGCCCCACGAAGAAGATATGATCGGCACGCCTGCAGAGCTCGACCCCCTCCGTCACGTCGAGAGACAGCGCCTCGCTGATCGCCAGGTGCGCGCGGGAGAGCGCGTCGGTGAGCTCGCCGTCGCAGAGCGCGTTCGCTATCTGCATGAACACCGCGATCTGGGCGATGAACGACTTCGTCGCCGCCACCCCGATCTCCGGGCCGGCCCGCATGAGCAGTGTGCGGTCGGCGATCCGGGTCACGGTGCTGCCCTGCACGTTGGTGATGGCGAGCGTCGGGCAGTTGTATGTCTTGGCCTTCCGCAGGGCCGCCAGCGTATCCGCGGTCTCGCCGGACTGCGTCACGCCGATCACCAGCTCCCGCAGCGGCGGGGTGAAGTACTTGAACTCGGAGGCGAACTCCACGCGCACGGGGATGCCGCAGAGCCCCTCCAGAAGATACTTGAAGATCAGCCCTGCGTGGAGCGACGTCCCGCAGGCGACCACGGTCACGGAGGAGCTGCCCCGGAACATCCCGCTGATCTCCGGGTCCGCCGCGGAACGGAACGTCTCGTAGAAGACCTGCGGCTGCTCGTAGATCTCTTTCAGCATGTAATGCTCGAAGGCGCCCAGTTTGACGTCCTCCATGCCCCAGTTCACCGTCTCCAGGGGCCGCTCGACGACCCTCCCCCGGTTCCGGATCTCGACTCTCTCCGCCTCGATCGTGGCGACATCGCCATCCTCGAGGAAGATCACCCGCTCGGTGTACTCCAGGAGCGGGGTCATGTCCGAGGCGGCGAGGAGCTCCCCGTCGCCGATCCCGAGAACGAGGGGGCTCTTCTCCCGGGCGGCGACGATGCGGGGGTCGTCCCGGGCGATGGCGAGCAGCGCGTACGAACCGTGCAGCCTGCCGATCGCCGCCTCGACGGCCGAGAGCAGGTCGCCCTCGAAGTTCTCCTCGACGAGGTGGGCGATCACCTCGGTGTCGGTCTCGGAGCGGAAGGTGTGGCCGCGGGCAGCGAGCTCCTTCCGCAGTTCGATGAAGTTCTCGATGATGCCGTTATGGACCACGGCGATGGAGGCTGTGCAGTCCACGTGGGGATGGGCGTTCCTGTCGTTCGGCTCGCCGTGGGTGGCCCAGCGGGTGTGCCCGATGCCCACCCTGCCGTGCAGGCGATTGCCGGAGAGCGCCGCATCGGAGATCTTGCCCGCGCGCTTCACCACCTCGAGACTCGACCCGACCGTGGCGATGCCGAAGGAGTCGTAGCCCCGGTACTCCAGCTTCCGGAGGCCCTGGATCAGCACCGGAGCCGCGTCCCGCCGCCCGATATACCCGATGATCCCGCACACCTAGATCACCACGACTCCCTCGGGGACCTGCCCCGTGATGGTGCGCCCCTCCCGAATCGCGACGTTGTTGCCCACGATGCAGTTCCGGAAGACCGTGAAGGGGGCGGCACGCACCCGGTCGCCCAGGATGGCGCCGAAGCGGGCCCTGTGCAGTCCGCTGTCGATCTCGAAGATCGTCTCGTCCTGGCGGCTCGTGGTGTGGTCCGACAGCACGCAGCCGCTGCCCACGACCATGTCGCAGATGCGGGAATGGGAGCCGATCCGGGTATCGTCCATCAGGAGCGCGTTGCCGAGAAGGCTGAACGGCTCGATCTCCACCCGCGACCCGATGCTGGACTGGGGCATGATGCAGCAGTTCGGACCGATGCGGCAGTCATCGCCGATGACGACCGGACCGTAGACGACGGTGTTGGGGCCGATAACCGTGCCGTTCCCGATGCTGACCGGGCCCTGCAGGGTGACGCTCCCGTGCAGGGTGCCGCCCCGCCGGGAGGCCACGCCTTTGAGCAGCTGCGCGTTCAGCTTCAGGATGTCCCAGGGATAGATCGCATCCTGCCAGTCTTCGGCGTACACCGCCTTCATGCGGAACCCCTCTTTGAGCATGCAGCCGACGACATCCGGAATCTCCGTTCTATTCAGGTGCTGGATAAAATCTTTCTGGAGAGAGAAGATGCCGGTGCTGACCGTATGCGTGGGCGCGAGTTCGGGCTTCTCCACGATGTCGACGATCCGGTCCCCGCTGATGACGACGACTCCAAAGTTCGAGGGGTTCGGGTGCTCCTTCACCAGCATCGCGTTCGTCTCGTCTTTGATGCGGGCGATGGACTTCGGGTCGATGTAGTTGTCGCCGGGGAGCAGCAGGAAGTCCTCGCGGATCTCCTTTTCCGCCGCCTTCAGGGCATGGGCGGTGCCCAGCTGGCGGTCCTGCACCACCACCGTCACCGGGATGTCCAGCTGGTTCAGGTACGTGCTCACCTGCTCTTTCCTGTATCCGATGACGATGATGATGTCCCGGATCCCGTTTTTCACCAGGGAGTCGATCACGTAGCCGATGATCGGACGGTTGGCGATGGGGATCATCGCCTTGGGTCTGCTGCCCGTGAGGGGGCGCAGACGGGTTCCTTCCCCGGCAGCCAGTATAACCGCTTGCATCGTTTCCCTACCGTATCTGTGTCCCGCTCTCGATGCAGCCCTCGACCCGGGAGTGCGGCGCGACGAGCACTCCGGAACCGATCACGCTCCCCACGTTGATCGAGCAGTTGATGCCGAACTGGACGTCGTCGCCGACGATCGCCCCGAACTTGATCCTGCCGCTGTCCGTCCCGCAGACCTGCACCGTGCGGCGGTCGTGCCGCAGGTTGGCGATCTTGGTGCCGGCCCCGAAGTTGCAGCCGCTGCCCACGATGCTGTCGCCCACGTAGTTGAAGTGGGGGATCTTCGTGCGGGCCATGACGATCGAGTTCTTGATCTCGGTGGCGTGGCCGATGTGGCAGCCGTCCCCGATGGACGTCGCCCCCCGGATGTAGGCATGAGGTCCGATGCGGCAGTTCTCGCCGATGATGCAGGGGCCCTCTATGTAGGTCCCGGCGGCGATCACGCTGCCCTTCCCGATGCTCACGTTCCCCTTCAGGACCACGCCCTCTTCGACGGTCCCCTCCCGATCGCCCGGCAGGGAGGCGAGGAGCGAGGCGTTCGCGCCCAGCAGATCCCAGGGGTGCCCGACATCGAGCCAGAACGAGAGGAGGTGTGCCCGGAGGCGCTCCTCCCGGATGTAGATCTCCATCGCGTCCGTCAGCTCGAACTCCCCCCGCCCGGAGAGCCGCACCTGCTCGAGGTGCTCGAAGACGTCCGGGTCGAGGAGGTACGCACCCGCATTGACGAGATTGCTCTTCGGTGCGGAGGACTTCTCCTCCAGGCTGACGATCCGATCCCCCTCGAGAGTCACCACGCCGTAGTCCTGCGGGTGATCCGTGGGGCAGACGGCGATGCAGGGCGGCTCGCATCGGGAGAGAGCGGCGATGTCCTCGCTTTTCAGGATCATGTCCCCGTTCAGCATGAGGAAGCGGTCGTCGACGAACCCCGATGCCGCCTTCAGGGCGTCTGCCGTCCCCAGCTGGCGTCGCTGCGTCACGTAGCGGATTCGGATTCCCAAGCGCTCGCCGCCGCCGAAGTAGGACCGGATCTCCCGTTCGCCGTAGCCGACCACGAAGACGAACTCCGCGATCCCCGCATCCCGGGCTGCCAGCACCAGGTGCTCCACCATGGGGCGGTTGGCGATGGGCAGCATCACTTTGGGGCGGTTGGCGGTGAGCGGCCGCATCCGTTTACCCTCCCCGGCCGCCAGCACGATACACTCCATACCCGATTGCTCCTGTGCTCTAGAACTCTATACTATGATCATTACTTTAAGAAGATTTCGCAGATTTGAGGAGTTTCTTCCCCTTCTGGAGGAGGTCTCTAGCCTTCTCCGCCGTCGTCCCCTCGGCGGTCAGCCGCACCTTCGGTTCGGTCCCGCTCGCCCGGATCAGGAGCCATCCCCCCTCCTCCTCCAGCCGGATGCCGTCGGTGGGCTTCTCGGCGCCCAAGGCGCGGAGCACGTCCGCCGGCGCGGGGCAGCGGAAGGAGTCCCGGAGGATCGGGTAGCGGGGCATGCTGTCGATCTCCGCGGCGACGTCCCGTTCGGATGCGATCTCGCAGAAGAGCGCCGCCGCGTAGGGGCCGTCGGGGCAGTAGGAGTGCCCGGGAAATATCCAGGCGCCCGAAGGCTCCCCGCCGAACTCGCCCCAGCGCCGCAGCTCCTCGGAGACGTAGGTGTCGCCGACCGGGGTGCGGCGGACCTCGGCGAGATCCTCGATCGCCATGGAGGCGTCGACCGTGGTCACAACGCGGCGGCACTCCAGGTAGCCCGCGAAGAGCATGAGCATGCGGTCACCGTCGATGTAGCGCCCGCGGTTGTCGAAGGCCATCATGCGGTCGGCATCCCCGTCGTGCACCACGGCGCAGTCGGCCCCCAGCCTCCGCACCATGCCGCCTAGGTAGGGCAGGTGCTGCTCGAGGGGTTCGGAGGGGCGGGCGAACCGCCCGCTCGGGTTGCAGTTCAGGCTGCGGACGGCGACCCCGGCGTCCCCCAGCAGATGCGGCGTGACCACGCTGCCGGCCCCGTTGCCGCAGTCCAGCACCGCCGTGATCTCCCGCGCGAGGGAGGCGGCCCCGAGGATGGCGTCCCGGTAGGGCGTGATCGCGTCCAGGGGGTGCAGGCTCCCCTGCCCGTCCCAGCCCTGCAGGTGCTGCCCGGAGAGCAGCCGCTCCATCTCCTCCTGCTGGCTCTGCCCGAAGGAGGAGCCGTCCGGGTTCAGGAGCTTCAGCCCGTTGTAGGGCTCCGGGTTGTGGGAGGCGGTGATCATGCAGCCTGCATCCGCGTTCCGCGCCGCGAAGGCGATCGCCGGTGTCGGCGCGATGCCGGCGTCCCCCACCGATGCCCCCGAGGAGAGGATGCCGCCGATCGCCGCGCTGGCGAGGACCGGACCGCTGGTGCGCGTATCCCGCCCCACCACGATCCGCTCCCGCCCCCGGGCGAGCGCCGAGCCCACGCGGACCGCCAGTTCGGCCAGTCCGAAGTCGTACTCCCGCCGGATTCCGGATGAGCCGAAGAGCATAGAAGGGGAGTAATACGTTCCCGTATTAATAGGCTCTCTCATCTGCCGTAGGGGCACCAGTGCTCCGCGGAGAGCAGCGCGGACAGCCCGGCCGTGGAGGGGCCCAGGTAGAGGATGCGCTTCTGCTCCCGGTGCTCCCCGAGGACGCGGAGCCCCGCGTCCGAGAGGAGGCCGTCGGCGCCGACCAGGAGAACGTCGGCCCGTGCGGGATCCGGCACAAGCTGCACCGCCAGATCCCGATCGAGCGCCTCGACACGCCCGACCGCGTAGAGCGGACTCCCCGCGAGCTCGTCCCGCAGCCGGGCCAGGCAGGGCGCATGGCACTCCTCGCGGCAGGCGGAGAGCCTCCGCGCCAGCATCAGGAAGCCGCTGACCGCGTTCAGGACGGCGATGGCCGCGGTCCGCTGGCGGGGGGCGGCGAGAGCCGCCCCGAAGAGGAAGCTCACCCGGGTCGTGCCCTCCACGGGGGCGTCCGTCGTGACGTGCCCCGTCTTTCCCCCGAACGTCGCCTGGATGCAGACGCCGCGGTTGTACTGGCAGCGGGCTGCATCCGGCGCCCGCGCCAGGGTGACGGACTGATCCTCGAAACCGGTCCCCTCCAGAGACTCCCGCAGGCGCTCCACGGCGTCATTCAGCAGCGGCATGCCGCGCCTCCTCCCCGCCCGGAGCCCCCTGAACGAGCACCACGCGGGCGGGCGAGCCGTCCAGGCCCGTCAGGCGGAGGGGGAGGGCGATCAGCCAGTAGTCGCCCTCCGCGATCCCGCTCAGGTCCAGCATCTCGATAATCGCGACCCCGCGGGAGAGGAGCGTGCGGTGCACCCGTCCGCTGCCGTCCATCCCCTCGACGGAGGGCGAGTCGATCCCCAGGCAGTCGATGCCCGCCTGGACCGCGCAGGAAGCGGCTGCCGGGGCGAGGTGAGGGTATTCCGGCGTGAACCAGCGCCGTTCCGAGTACCATGTCTTCAGGAGAACCTTCCGCGCACCCGCCAGCCGCCCCTCGAGATCTTCGGGGCCGATGCGGCGTTCGACGTGGCGGAGATCGAGCACCCGGCAGGGCCCGACGAGCGAGGAGAAGGGCACACGGTCGATGGGCGCCCCGCCCTCCAGGAAGTGGAGCGGGGCGTCGATGGGTGCCGGAGTGCGTGGACAGGTGCAGCTCCGTGATCCGGCTGGCGCCCGAATCGTGCACCGCGAAGCGGATCTCCGGATCGCCGGGGAAGACCGCCGTATCCCCGGCGAGAGGGCGCGTCGCGTCGAAGAACCTCATAGGTAATCCCGCTCCCAGCCGAACTCGCCGATCAGCGGGACAAACATCACGGCACCGTGGCTCTCCCGCAGCAGCCTGCCGTCCCTTTTCACCACCTTCAGGAGCTCCTGGTAGTCCCTCCCCCCCACCGGCGCGACCAGCCGCCCGCCCTCCGCCAGCTGCTCGAGGAGGGGTCCCGGGACCTCGGGCGTGGCGGCGGTGACGATGATGGCGTCGTACGGCTGCTCCGCGGGGTAGCCCAGGGTGCCGTCGCCCACGACCACGACGGCGTTGCGGATGCCGAGCCGTTCGAGGTTGCGGCGGGCCATCTCCGCCACCTTCGCGATCCGCTCGACCGTGATCACGCGCTCGACGAGGCAGCCGAGGATCGCCGCCTGGTAGCCGCTGCCCGCCCCGATCTCGAGGACGCGATCCGTGGGCTGCACCTCCAGGAGCTCGGTCATGCGCGCCACGATGTAGGGCTGGGAGATCGTCTGGCCCTCCCCGATGGGGAGCGGCCTGTCCTGGTAGGCGGCATCCACGAAGCCGGCGGGGACGAAGAGGTGGCGCGGGACGGTGCGCATCGCCTCGAGCACCCGCGGGTCCCTGACCCCCCGCGCCTCGATCTGGGATGCCACCATCCTCTCCCGCTCCTGCCGGTACGGATCGTCTCCCGCCACGGGACCGCCTCCCCCCCTAGAACCCCGCCTCCGCGGCATCGATGGCCGCGTCGATCTGCTTCTGCAGCAGATCGGGGAGACCGGAGATCTTCACGTCGAGGAAACCCCGGATAATGGTTGCCGTGGCCTCCTCCTCGGTCAGCCCGCGGGCCATCAGGTACTCGATGTCCTCCTGCGCGATCTTGCCCACCGAGGCCTCGTGCGAGAGGTCCGTGCCGACGACCAGCCCCTCGATCTCGGGGATGGCGTGGATGCGGCCGTCTTTTAGGATCAGGCCCTTGCACTCCAGGTGGCCCCGGGAGCCTTCCACGGATCCGAGGATGTGCCCGCGGGAGATGATCGTGCCCCCGGTTGTGATCGCCCGGGTGATCAGGTCCGCGCTCGTCCCCCGCGCGGCGAGCACTGCCCGCGAGCCCAGGTCCAGCCGGGAGCCGGGAGCGGCGATGACCAGGCTGTTGAACCGCCCGCTCGCATTCTCCCCCTCCAGGGAGGCGGCCGGGTACATCTGGATGGTCCGCACGGGCTGCATGCAGACGTAGTTGGAGGTGAAGCTGCCGTTCTCCTGAACGATCGCCGCACTCCGCGGGAAGACGCTGATGTTCTTCGCCCAGTTGTGGATCATCGTCGAGGTCACGCGGGCGCCCTTCCCCACGTAGAACTCGGTCACACCCAGGTGGGAGCCGTACACCGCCTGCGTCGAGCTCGCACACCCTGAGATGAGGTGGATCTCGGCCCCTTCGCGGGCGATGACGATGTTGTGGACGGTCTGCACCGGGGACTTCGAGAGGAGCAGGCAGGCCTGGAGGGGGAGGATGGTCTTCGCCCCGGCACTGGCAATCACCACGAGACCCTGCGGGGTCTCCTGCTTTGCCACGAGTTCGGTGTACTTGTCCCTGTCGCGCGGCACCGCCCTGAAGTAGTAGTCCTGCAGCCAGTCGTACTTCTTCAGGGCCGCCGCAAGGGGGATCATCTCGATCCCCTCGTTCTCGCAGGTCGTCTGCAGGATCTCCTGATCCAGCTGGAAGTAACTTCCGCAGCGGCTCTCCATCGAGATATCGAGCCCCGTCTGCTCCAGCCGTCTTCTGTCCTCCTCCGTGAGGGGCAGCCTCTCCCCTACAGCATCTGCTGGCATACCATACACTCCTTGTAGCCGTGCTCTTTTATCATCTTCAGGATCTCGCGGGGGTTGCCGTGGCAGCGGATCTCGCCCTCGCAGAGGACGTGCCCCACGTCGGCCTCGATGTAGTCCAGGATGTAGCCGGTGTGGGTGATGATGAGCCCGCTCTTGGTGCGGTGCAGGATGTGCTTGTCCTTGTCCAGGAGGCGGGCGATGGCGCTCCCCATCAGGGAGATGTTCTCGAGATCCACCCCGCTCTCCGGCTCGTCCAGGAGGAGGCAGTCGGGGTGCTGGACCGTCAGCTGCAGCACCTCGCTCCGCTTGATCTCGCCCCCCGAGAACCCCTTGTTGATGTCCCGCTCCAGGAAATTCTCCATGTTGAGCTCGCGGGCGTGCTCCTGGATCGCGTCCGCGGGCATGTGCGATGTGACGGAGAGGAGCTTGCCGAGCTTGAGGCCGTCGATGGTGGGCGGGCGCTGGAAGAGCATGCCGAGGCCCCGCTGCGCCCGTTCGTGGATGGGCATATGGGTGATATCCTCGCCTTTGAAGAGGATCCGTCCCCGGGTCACGCGGGGACCGGAGAATCCCATGATGGCAAACAGAAGCGTGGTCTTCCCGGAGCCGTTGGGGCCCATCAGCACGTGGGTCTCTCCCTTCCCGATATGCAGGTCGATGTCGTGGAGTACCTCTCTCTCCCCCACGTGAACCCGCAGGTCTTCGATGTCGAGCATATGGAACTCTGGATGTACATGCCCCCTGAAAGATTAAACGTTTTATCCCTTTCCCCGAAAGGGGGCGGAGGGGCGCGCGGAGCAGCCGCACCCCGACACTTTCGCGCCGCACGCCCTGAAAGGACTTATACCTTCCTTCCCCCGTCTGTATGGCATGAACGGAGCAACATTTGTCTACCTGAAGGAGAGAGCCGCACAGTACCGCCCGGTCCGCCGCCGGAGCCAGATGAGCAAGATCAGTTACCTGAAAAGCCGCGAACTCGCCTGCCGGAATCCCGATGGCTACTCTTAAACGGTTCCGCGCCCAACCGGATCCGGGGTAGTACCGGGATGCGGCCCGAGAAGGTGAGGGACAAACCCGCCAAAGAGCGGATCCGGAAGGGCACCAAGGGAGCCAACCAGGCAGTGCCGAGCCCGGAATCCCGCGACATCCTGCCCTTCGTCAACGCCATCGTCTGCGGGGACGCAGTAACTGTTCTCTCCGCCCTCCCCGGCGGATGTGTCGACCTCATCATCACCTCCCCGCCCTACAACTTCGGGCACGCCTACGCCCAGGATCCCCACAGCGATACGAGGGAGTGGAACGAGTACTTCGAGAAGCTGGGCGCCGTATGGACGGAGTGCTACCGCATCCTGAGACCGGGCGGGCGGCTCGCGGTCAACGTCCAGCCGCTCTTCTCCGACTATATCCCGACGCACCATATCCTCTCACGGCAGCTGCTCGACCGGGGCTTTCTCTGGAAGGCCGAGATCCTCTGGGAGAAGCACAACTACAACGCCAAGTACACCGCCTGGGGGAGCTGGAGGTCCCCCTCCATGCCCTACCTGAAGTACACCTGGGAGTTCATCGAGGTCTTCGACAAGGAGACGCACAAGAAGAGCGGTCGCCGGGAGGATATCGACATCACGGACGCCGAGTTCAAGGAATGGGTGATCGCCCGCTGGTCCTTCCCTCCCGAGATCCGCATGAAGCACTACGGGCATCCGGCCATGTTCCCGGAGGAGCTGCCCCGCCGGCTCATGAAGCTCTTCTCCTACCGCGGCGACATCGTCCTGGATCCTTTCAACGGAGCCGGTACCACGACGGCGGTGGCCCGCCGCCTGGGTCGGCGGTTCATCGGCATCGATCTCTCTCCGGAGTACTGCGAGACGGCGCTGCGGCGGCTGCACGCTGCGGACGATCCCGCGGACACCGCCGCCCCGCCGCCGCGGATGTTCCGCTGGGAGGACGGCGGTGGGATCACCGCAGATACGCGGGAAGACTCGCGATAGAGGGGAGGACCGCCTCCGGCACGATGCCGCACTTCTCCGCCGCCTCCCGCCGGTACTTGCCGGTCTGCACCAGGATGCCCTGCATGCCGCACCGCTGGGCTCCCCCCACGTCCGTTACGATGTCGTCCCCGATCATGGAGGTCTCCTCCGCCCGTGCGGAGAGCTGCCGCAGCGCCTCGGAGAAGAACGCCTCCGAGGGTTTCCCGATCAGGGTTGCCTCTCTCCCGCTCGCGTACTCGAGTGCGGCCACAAACGGCCCGGCGGAGAGCGCCAGCCCCTCCGGGCTCATCCAGTAGCGGTCCTTCTCGAGGGCGAGGATCTCTGCGCCGTCCAGGATCCTGCGGAACGCTCTGTTCATGCTCCCGTAGGTGAAGTTGTCCCCTGCGTCCCCGACGACCACGACGTCCGCACCCTCCCCGGCTGCGATCCCGGCACTCTCGAAGTCCCGGACGACGTCGCCGGCGGTGAGGAAGAAGCACTCCCGAACACCCTGCCGCCGCAGGCGATCCGCGGCCGCCACGGCCGGGGTGAGAATCTGGCGCTCGTCCACGGGAAAACCCATCCCCTGAAGGTGCCTCGCGATGGCCGCCCGGCACTTCCGCGTGGTGTTGGAGACGAACCGATAGCGGTAGCCGTTCTCCTGCAAAAATCCGATGGCCTCCCGAGCCCCTGGCACGGGATCCCGGCCCACGTACAGCACTCCATCGAGATCGATCAACAACGCCCGGATCCCCGTACTCAACACCTCCGTATGAACGCATCCACGAACTTCCTGCAGAGATCCTGGCTCTGCTGCAGGTACCGCTCCGTCTCTCGCAGGATGGCATCGCGCTCGCCCGGCTTGAGATCACGGATCCACCGCCGGATGAGGTCTCCCGTCACCTCCATGTGGAACTGAACCCCGATCGCGGATCCAAGGGTGAACGCCTGGTTCCCGACGGCACTGCCGCGGTAGAGCAGGCGTGCACCCTGCGGAAGATCGAAGGTCTCGCAATGCCATTCGAAGACCATGCAGCGCTCCGGGACGGCGAAGGCGTCCGCCCCGACCCGCTCCACCGCTCTCCACCCCGCCTCCCGTGTTCCGCCGTACACCCGTGCTCCCGCGGCGCCTGCAATCAGCTGGGCACCCAGGCATACCCCGAGCACCGCCCTGCCGCTGCGGACGCAGTCCCGGATGAGCTCCTTCTCCGGCTTCAGGAAGGGATGATCCTGCTCGTCGTTCGCGCTCATCTGCCCGCCCAGGACGATCACGCCGCCGGCATCGAGGGCGGGAACCTCGTTCGTATCGTAGAGCGGGATGCACGCATGCAGTTCTCCCCGCTCCCGCAGGATCTCCTGGATGAGAGCGGGAGGCTCTTCCGGCCCGTGCTGGAGGATGGCGATCATGCAGGAGAGTTAGGCCGCCCGGGAGGATGAACCTGATCGTCGCCGGCAGGAACCGGGACGGAGAACGCGAAAGAGCCTGACCGGTTCAGAGCAACCGCTGCGATTCGCTGGATTGATTAATATTAATTACCTTATTGAGCAATACTACACTGAAGACCAGAGGGTCAGGGAGAGTCCGATGAACCCCGTTGAGATCTACAACAGAACAGGAAGCGAGATCCAGTCGGTATTCCGCTCTCGTCTGCAGATCCAGATCATGCTCTCACTCGGGGAGGGGAACAAGACCCTTGCCGACCTCCGAACCATAACGGGGAGCACGTCGCAGGCTCTTCTTCCCAAGATCCGCAAACTGGAGTCCAGCCGCTTTATCGAAGCCGTGGAGCACGAGTACCGGCTGACGCCTCTGGGGCGGATCGTAGAGGGCAAGATGCAGAGCCTGATCCTTTCCGGTGCGGCGATCAAACGGCACCGCGACTTCTGGACCTCCCACCACCTGGAGGGGATCCCCCTGCCGTTTCTCCAGAGGCTCGGGGACTTGTACAATGCACAGGTGATTGCAGATACCAACGTGGACCTGTTCAACGTCTATGCACATTTCATTCAGCTGGTAACGGAGGGCAGCCGCATATCGATCCTCTCCCCCGTGACGAGCGCGGGCCATTTCGAGGCGATCGCCGCCAAGGTGAGGGCAGGCATCCCCGTGGAGATCATCGTCAGTGCGGATCTGGCAAACAAGTTCCTCCAGGAACCGTATGCAGAAAGCATGCAGGAGTTCCAGAAGTATCCGAACGGAAGACTCTATATCCTGGAGAGTCCCCTGAAGGTGGGGCTTACGGTGACGGATAAGGGGCTGTCCCTGGGTCTCTACAAACCGGATGGCATTGCCTACGATACGACGACGGACCTCTTCAGCTTCGATCCGGATGCCATTCGCTGGGCACAGGATCTGTTCAACTATTTCAAGGAGAGGTCCCGTCGGTTCTCGGCCTAGGCACGATCCGGATGGAGGGCGCTGTCCCCTCCGGCATCGCATTCCGGGCATGCATCCGCTCTCTCGAGCGCAAGCGAGTCAAATGGCGACTTTCCGTAGGCGGAGGTCACTTCGCTGATCTGGTAGACGATATTGCCGGTTTCTGTACCAACGTTCGCAATGGAGGATACCATCCTGAAGTTGTCTCCCTCGTATTCTATTCGGATTGCGCCGCCCTCGTTGAATATCGCCGTGAAACGGCCTTCCGATCGAACTCTCCCCTCTACGCCGACGTTCCTGACGAGATCGATTTTGAATGTACCCTGATGCTGTATCTTGTTCCCTTCCCTTCTGAGCTCCAGCAGGTCCACTTCCAGCACGTTCACCGTTATCCCATAGGTTTCCAGCAACCTCTTGTAGAGCGGTGCTATGCCTGTCTTTCTGTTTGCCCGTGAACTGCAGGCCATATGAACCAGGAGCATCTCCATGAGGAGTTCTCCCATGCGGCTCGGGCTGCACTCTTCCATGCACGATCCTCGCTGCATCATGTGAACTGGATATTTTTCGGTTTCGCACCACCGGACAGATGCATCTTCACTCGGGAGGCAATTTTTAACGTACAGAAGAATTGTACGGAGTCTCGGTGTAAATTTTTCACGATAACGAAGATTCATCGCTCCGATGAATATTATTGATCGGAATGAATGTTATTCCCATAGTTTAAAATACATGCATGCCTGTCGAAGCGTACTCTACACCCAGGACCTCCTTCGCTCTCTGGGATGTCCTGGATCTTCTGATGTACAGCTCCGTATACCTGTCCATCGCCGCCGGGGCGATGGTATACGTCTCGTCTATGTTCCAGGGAATGCCGTTCAGTTTCACCCTATTTGGCATCGGGTTCATTATAACGTTTTCGGTCTACAACATGAACCGCAAAACGGACGAGCAGGAGGATTCGATCAACCACCTGCAGCGGTATGCCTTCACGAAGAAGTACGAGAAGCCCCTCTTCTGGACCTCGCTGCTCGGATACCTTCTCGCCTGCGTTCTTGCCGGATTCCACGGGCTGCTGACGGCGGCGGTTGCGGCCATCCCCCTGATGAGCGGCATTCTTTACAGCGTTCCTGTCCTGCCGAAGTCGCTGCCGTACCGGAGACTGAAGGAGATACCGCTTGTCAAGAATCTCACGGTGGCGATCGCCTGGTCAGCCCCGCCGACACTCCTGCCCGTCTATGCCTTCGGCGCCGAACCCACGCTCGTGACCCTCGTCGTGGGCATGTTCTTCTTCTCCCTCGTGTTCATCAACACAACTCTCTTCGATATGCGTGATATCGATGGCGATGCGGCATCCGGTGTCAGGACAGTCGCCGTCCTGCTCGGGTTGCAGAGGACCCGGCTGCTGCTCACGCTCCTGAATGCCCTCTTCGGCATCGTCATCCTCTGGATCAGTCTGGCTGTCATGCCGATCATGCATACCATCCTGCTGGTCATCGCCATGCTCTACGCCCAGGTCTACATCTTCTCCTTTGAGAGGATCAACCTCACCAAGGTCGTATGCGACCTGATGGCCGACGGTCAGTTCATCTGGTTCGGCAGCCTGGTATGTCTCGCGAACCTTCTGGTGGTGGGGTGAGGGGATCCTCCCTCTGATGGCGGAGAGGGGGGGACTGCACACCCCCGGAAACGCCAGGATGGACCTGGTCTCTGAGACATGAAGGCGGCTGGCTGCCTTTGTCTCACCGAGGGGCGCCCCCCTCCGTGCCGCGGCGCCAAATACCCGCCTGTCCCTTCACGAGTTCGCTGTATTCGCCGAGGAGGGCGTTGTACCGGGAGATGCCGGAGAGATACCCGCTCAGGTTGCCGCCCGCGAGGAGGGAGGGCAGCTCCGCCTCCGCGAGTGCGATCTCCGATGCCAGCGCGTCGAGACGGTCCCGGGATGCCGAAAGGCCGGCCTCGATATGCCGGATCTCCCCGCACCTCCCGTAGACGGCGCTCCCGTTCCCCACGCGGATGACGAGGGGTTCCGAGTCCAGCGGGATGCCTCCCGCCAGCGTCCGCGGGGAGACGCCGACAGGAGAACTCTGGGTCGTCTCGATGTAGGCATAGGGGATGCCCCGGTAGCTGCAGCCGGGCCCGGCGACCCCCACCGCCATATGCTCTTCAGGCTCGAAGTAGAAGAGCGAGACGTTGTAGCCCTCCCGGGCCAGCAGCCCGGCGAGCAGCAGGCTCTTGTCGTCGCAGTCCCCGCCCCTGTCCGCGAACGTCTCGATGGGGTAGCGGGGCGGGCTGTCCTGGTTGTCGGTCCTGTAGGGTATCGACTGGGCGAACGCCGTCATCACCTCCAGGTACTCGTCCCCGTCCAGGGCCTTCCGATCCCGGATCCCGCGCATCTGGCCGATCATGCCCGGGATTCGACGCCGCGTAGTAGCCCGGCAGCCAGTCCTGCTTCTCCACCGAACCGTAGAGGGTCGCATTCTTGTCCGCGTACTTCGCCCCGAAGTACACGGACGCGTCGATGGGAAGGACGATGCTCTCGATCGAATCGCCGTAGGAGAAGGAGAACGGCGGGACCTGGATGCTGCCCGTCTCGAGCGGAACGACCGCCGGGTAGACGACCCGCTGCGCGGGATACGGAACAGCCAGGGTGCAGCCAGCAGCGGCGATCAGGACCAGAAACGCCAGTACCGCGAGTGTCTGCACGCTCTCTGCCATCCGCATCCCTCGTCCGCACTGCTGCGGCGGAGTCAGGCCACAATTGCACTTCTCATTTAAGAGTGTTTTCCATGACCCTGTTCCCTGTCGCCAGCGGCAGGACGGGTTCCCGGCAGCGACGGGGAAACGCTGCTGTCCGCGGAGGGTTCCCGCCGCGGGGAATGCATAGGGAATGTATATAACCATGGAGGAGGTACTTGCGGTGCAGACCCCTCTGCCCCGAACAGGAGGGGCCGGGCGACTCTTCTGCCGCAGGACTCGCATCGGGCTGCAGCAGGGAGCCGCCGGATCTGCGGGAAGGGCAGGGAGACTGCGTCGCTTCTGGAGAGGAGGAGAATGGCAGATACCGAAAGGATACCGATCGAGGCCCGCTGGAGGATCGCGACCAGATCCGTCTCCGCGCTGACCATGGGCTACGAGATGGCCCTCGAGACGGCGCTCGGCGAGCAGTACGCGGGCATCGTGGAGCGGATATGGCGGGAGCGGGGGGCGGACGCGGGAGTCTACGCCAGCGCCTTTGGCATGCCCGTCAGGAACGCGCGGGAGATCGCCGAGGCGCTGAGAGCCATATCCCGCGTCGTCTACGGCCCGGAATTCGAGACCCGGCTCATGCGGTCGTCCGACGACGTGGCGGTGGTATACACGCTGGAGTGCCCGCTCCTGAACTGCACGCGGGAGATGGGCGGGGAGCCGGAACGGGCATGCACGTCCTGCAGGGCCTTCGCTTCGGCGGCGGTGGAAGGCATGAACCCGGCGTATGCGCTCCAGTTCCGGAGCGGGATGTGCCTGGGCGAGGATCACTGCCAGATGAACATCGCGCGCAGGAGCGCCTGATCGCGCGGGATCCTCACGCCTCCACGCTGACACAGCCCCTCGCACGGCAGTATCCGCGGTGACCGATCCGATACTTTCGCTCCACAGCCCGCACCTACAAGTAGGGAGCGGGTAGCACCGGAACCTGTGGCCATGCGGAGCTTCCCGTCCCCCGATCGCATCAGCCGGCGGTGGCAGGAGAGGATCGAAGCTCTGCAGGAGTACGCGGTGGTCCGTGACGGGAGCGTATTCCGCACCAGTCTCTCGGACTCGTTCCTCTACGAGAGCAGCTACAACGCGGCCCGTCGCCTGAGGGACGACCTGATCCGGGAATGGGCCGGAGGATCACTCGAGGATGCGCTGCCGGGGGATGAAGTGGAGAACGGGGCGGGGAGGTGCCACCACCTGCAGACCCGGGACACCGCGCCGCTTTCGCTCCCCGGGCGGGGCGATCCCAGGAGACGCCTCCTCTCCGATCTCACGCTCATCCACGGCATCGGGCCCGTCACCGCCCGGCGGTTGCAGGGGCGGGGCTACCGCACGATCGAGGATCTCCTGCGCCACCCGCGCTTCCGCGGCGACGCGCGGGCGTTCCTGCAGCGGCTGGATGGCGGGGACGTGCGCGGCCTGGTGCAGTGGATGGCCCGGAGGCGCACGCATCCCCGCATGCTGGACACGTCCCGCCTGCTGGACCCGGAGGAGATGGTCTTCCTGGACCTGGAGACCCTCGGGCTCTTCTCGCGGCCGATCATCCTGATCGGGATGGGGGCGCTGGAGGGCGAGCGGCTGACGGTGCACCAGTACCTGATCCGCGACGTCGCCGAGGAGCCGGCGGCCCTCGCCGCCGCGCTCGCCCACCTGAACGGCGGCGCCCGGGCGCTGGTCACCTTCAACGGAAAGACCTTCGACCTCCCCTACCTGCAGGAGCGGGCGGCGTACTACGGGATCCCGATGGACGCCTGCGGACCGCACTTCGACATGCTCCACTTCTCCCGCCGCCAGTGGAAGGGCCGCCTGCCCGACTGCCGCCTCGCGACGCTGGAGCGGAACCTCTTCAACCACCAGCGCGGAGACGACGTGCCCAGCCAGATGGTGCCGGAGTTCTACGACGCCTACCGCCGCACGGGCAGCCCGGGTCCGCTGATCCCGATCGTCGAGCACAACCGCCAGGATGTCGTCACCCTCGCCCGCCTCTACGCGCGGCTCCTGGAGGCGATGCATGACGACTGACGATCTCATCCGCACGCTCCAGCGGGATCGGCGGTTCCGGGGGCACGTCGCCCACGTCGAGGTTCTGCCGGGGCGCGAGGGGGAGTATGGAACCCTGGATCTCCCCGCCGAGCTCCAGGCCTACCTCGACCGCCGGGGGATCCGCCTCTACAGCCACCAGTGCCAGGCGATCCGCCTGATCCGCCAGGGGGCCAGCATCGTCATCACCACGCCGACCGCCTCGGGGAAGACCCTGGCCTTCAGCCTGCCCATTCTGGAGCGCTTCGCCACCGATCCGCAGGCGACCGCCCTCTACCTCTACCCCACCAAGGCGCTGGCAAACGACCAGCTCAAGGCGATCCAGGAGCTGGAGAAGTTCTCGGGCATCCCCGTGGGGGCTGCCGTCTACGACGGGGACACCCCCGCCGCCCGGCGGCCGAGGATCCGGGAGATCGCCCGCATCGTGATCAGCAACCCCTACGAGCTCCATCAGATCCTCCCCTGGCACCACAAGTGGAGCCGCTTCCTCTCGAACCTGCAGTACGTCGTGGTTGACGAGGCGCACCGCTACCGCGGGGTCTTCGGGTCCAACATCGCACTCCTCATCCGCCGCCTCCGCCGGATCTGCCGCTTCTACGGCTCCAATCCCCAGTTCGTCCTCTCCACCGCCACCCTGGCCAACGCGGTCGAGTTCGCCGGGAGGCTGACGGGCCTCCGCTTCTCCCCCGTCTCCGGGGACGGGGCGCCCCGGGGACGGAAGCGGTTCATCCTCTACAACCCCTGCAGCGATGGTGGCGGGGGGCGCTCCACCCACCTGCATACGCGGGATCTCCTGCTGGCGTGCATGCACGCCGGTCTCCAGACGCTCTGTTTCTCCACCTCCCGCCGCATGGCGGAGCTGATCGCGCGGTGGACGCGGGACGAGCTCCCCCGGGACCGCAGCGGCTGGGTGACGGCGTACCGGGCGGGCTACCTCCCCGCGGAGCGGCGGGAGATCGAGAACCGCCTGAAGACGGGCCAGCTCCGCGGGGTGGTGGCGACCAACGCACTCGAGCTGGGGATCGATATCGGCTCGCTGGATGCGGTGATCATCTCGGGGTATCCGGGCACGATGATGTCGGTCTGGCAGCAGGCGGGGCGGGGCGGGCGCCGACAGGACGACTCGATCGCGATGCTCGTCGCCTTCGAGAACCCTCTCGACCAGTACTTCATGCGGCACCCGGCGTCCTTCTTCGGGCGGCCGCACGAACATGCGATCGTGGACGATAAGAACCCCCACATCGTCGCCGGGCATCTACTCTGCGCCGCGTCGGAGCTCCCTCTCCGCCCCGAGCGGGACGCGGAGTTCTTCCCGGGCTGCGGCGAGGAGACGCTCGCCGCGCTCGAAGGCTGCGGGCTGCTTCGGAAGACCCCCCGCGGATGGGTGTACGCCGGGCGGGGGAGGGCGGTCGACGCGGTGAAGCTGGACAGCGTGTCGGCGGACACCTTCCGCGTGAGCTGCGACGGGCGGCTGCTCGAGACGCTGGGGACGGCGCAGGCGTTCCGCGAGGCCCATCCGGGAGCGATCCTTCTGCACCAGGGCGACTCCTACATCGTGCGGGAGTTCGACCGGGAGGGGCGCAACATCCAGGTGCGGGAGACGGATGCCGATTACTACACGCGTCCGATGAAGTCGGTCGATCTGGTCATCCTGCGGGAGGAGAGGGGGGAGGACCTGGACGGCACCTCCCTCTCGTTCGGATTCGTGGAAGTCACCGAGCAGTACACGGGCTACAAGATCATGCGCCACGACGAGGTGGTGGGGATGGAGCCGCTCGACCTCCCGCCGCTGCGCTTCGAGACGGCGGCGGTCTGGTTCACCGTCCCCGCGGAGAGAGGTCTCGAACTCGCCGCCGCGGGGATGGACTTCGCGGGCGGACTGCACGGGATCGAGCACGCCCTGATCGGGATGCTGCCCTTCCACGTGATGTGCGACCGCCGGGATATCGGCGGGGTCTCGACGACGTTCCACCCCGGGACGGGTCAGCCGACGGTCTTCGTCTACGACGGCGTCGAGGGGGGCATCGGGCTCGCCGAGAAGGCCTACGAGATCCTGGGCGAGATCGCCCGCATGTCAGCGGAGCTCGTGCGGGACTGCCGCTGCGAACGGGGCTGCCCGTCCTGCATCTACTCCCCCAAGTGCGGCAACGACAACCAGCCCCTGGACAAACCGGCGACCGTGCGGCTCCTCGAGGGGCTGACCGTGAGCCTGGAGGGGCGATCCGCCGGCACCTGATCCTCCCCGGACGCCGTTTCCGGTTCGGGTGCCGATTCCCGCGACGAATTCCCACGGGTTTATCTAGGGACAATTCATATAGTATCGCAGGGGAGAAGCGGAATTCCGCATTTTACTGGACAGTTCCGCCTGCAGCAGCCCCGTTTGCGGGAGAGTTCGAAGATGCCCGACAGCGCCCGTGACGGCCCGGAGGTGTCTGTTGTACTGCCGGCCCTCAACGAAGAGGAGACGATCGGCGAGTGCATCGGAAAGATCCGGCGGGTCTTCCGGGACAACGGCATCGACGGCGAGATCGTCGTCTCCGACTCCTCCAGCGATCGCACGACCGAGATCGCCGCTGCCATGGGCGCACGGATCGTCCGCATGGACAGGCGGGGTTACGGCAACGCCTATCTGGAGGCGTTCCGCGCGGTGAGGGGGCGCTTCGTCGTGATCGGGGATGCCGACAACACCTACGACTTCCTGGAGATCCCCCGGCTGCTCGAGCCGCTGCGCAACGGCTACGATCTCGTGCTGGGCTCCCGATTCTCGGGCGAGATCAAGGCGGGGGCCATGCGCCCGCTCCACCGCTACGTGGGGAATCCGCTCTTCGTATGGCTGGTGAACGCGATGTTCGGCACACAGTTCACCGACGTGCATACGGGATTCCGCGCAATCCGAAAGGACGCCCTGGACCGGCTTCCCCTGAAGACCGGCGGCATGGAGTTCGCGTCGGAGATGCTGATCGAGGCGGCGCGGGCGGGCATCCGCATAACAGAGGTTCCCATCGCCTACTACCCCCGCAGGACGCCCTCCAAGCTGCGCAGCTTCACGGACGGCTGGAGGCACCTGCGGTTCCTCCTCCTCTACCGCCCCCTCCCGTTCCTGGCCGGTCCGGGCGCGGTCTTCGCCCTCGCCGGGCTGCTGCTCATGCTGCGGTTCTACCTGGGCGGAGAGGCGGAGAGTCATCACCTGCACTCCTTCATCCTCGGCGTGATCGCACTCGTGGGCGGACTTCAGGCCCTCCTGATGGGCATCAACATCAAGGTCTACTCGATCGTCCACGGCTACGGGGACCGGAGCCGCCTCGTTTCCCGGTTCATGGACTACTACAGCCTGGAATGGCTGCTGGTCCTGAGCGCCGCCCTCATGCTCGCCGGTATCGCCATCGGAATGCTCATCGTGCAGCATTGGGTTGCCCTGGGGTTCGGCCCGCTCGACGAGGTGGCAAACGCCATCATCGCCCTCGTGCTGATCCTCTCCGGGGTGCAGGTGCTCTTCTTCGCCGTGCTCCAGAGCATGATGCTGCTGAACGACCGTGAGAACCCCTGATGATGAAGATCGCCTACGTCTACGACTGCGTCTACCCCTACGTCAAGGGGGGCGTCGAGCGGAGGATCTGGGAGGTCTCTCGGCGGCTGGCGGAGCGGGGCCACGAGGTGCACGTCTACGGAATGAAGTACTGGAAGGGGGCGCGGCGGATCGAGCGGGAAGGTGTGAGCCTGCACGGTGTCTGCCCCCCGCGCCCCCTCTACACGCGGGGAAAGCGGTCGATCTCCGGGGCGATCTTCTTCGGATCGCATCTCCTTCCACCCCTGCTCTCCGATCGGTTCGACCTGGTCGACTGCCAGGCGTTCCCCTACTTCTCCAGTTTTCCGGTCAAGGCGCACTCGTTCCTCAGGGCGACGCCCTTCGTCATCACCTGGCACGAGGTCTGGGGCGACTACTGGCACGAGTACCTCGGCTGGAAGGGCTTCCTGGGAAGGTGGATAGAGTCGTGGGTGGCGTCGCTCTCGACGCACCACATCGCGGTCTCCCCCGCGACGCAGTGGGACCTCTACGATCTGGGGGTGCGGCGGAAGATCGAGGTCGTGCCCAACGGCATCGACGTACGCCGCATCCAGGGGATCCCCGCCGCCGACTCCCCCTCGGACGTGATCTTCGTGGGGAGGCTCATCCCGGAGAAGCACGTCGATCTGCTCCTGCAGGCCCTCGCCATCCTCCGCGAGGCGCTGCCGGACATCCGCTGCGCGATCGTGGGGGACGGACCGGAGAGGGAGCGCCTGATCCGGCTCTCCCGCGATCTGGGGCTCTCGGGATCCGTCAGCTTCAGCGGTTTCCTGGACAGTTCGGACGCGGTGATGGGGGCGATGAAGGCCTCGAAGGTCTTCGTGCTCCCCTCCACGCGGGAGGGGTTCGGCATGTCCGCGCTGGAGGCGATGGCGTGCGGTCTTCCGGTGGTCACGGTCGATCATCCGCAGAATGCGGCTCGGATGCTCGTCGACGGACGGAACGGGCTGCTCTCCTCGCTCTCGCCGGAGGATCTGGGCGAGAAGATCCGCATGGCGCTGGATGCCCCCGCGGCCGTCCGGGCGGCGTGCCGGGAGACGGCGCAGAAGTACGACTGGGACGCAATCGTCGGGAAGCTGGAGTCCGTGTACAACGGGATCGCCGCAGCGGACCTGAACCGATAGTCCCTGCACCTCTCTATGCGGGAATCCGGCCGGTCCCGGGCGAAGGGGGGCGGGCGGGATCGAAGTCCGATGGCAAAGAACCACGATCCGACACCTGTTCTCCCAACAGGCCCAATCGCACCAAGGTGGCGGGAGGGGCAACCAATTCCTGCCCGCATGACAGGTACACACTCCAAGATGCCAAGCCAGCGCATTCCGAGCTCGGACCCGGGGAACATCCATATCGGGCTCCCTCCAATCCAGGCCTATCGCACCTTGAGGGGGGCGCGCCCCCACCCCTGCCGTACGATAGGGCCTCACCCCGGACCCCCTCGAGGTCTCCTTCTTCCCGGCCCCGGGGAGATGACCTCCCCCCCTATTCCATTTCAGTCCGACTGTCCGGCATCGCCAGACTGTATTCCCCTCTTAACCCCCATGCACGGGACTATCGAACGGAAAGAGGGGATTCATCAATTCCCCCCCTGCAGCACGAGAGACGGGAGGGAGAGTCTGCGATATCTACACCGCGCTCTATCTCCAAACGCAATAGCCGGGAGAAGGAGAATATCGCCATGCTCAAGCCTTCTGTGGAATCGATGCCCGGTATGAAATCCATCACCCTGCAGTTCTTGAGAGGAGGGAGTCAGCAATCCGCTCCCACCAACTCCCGATGCAGCCTTATCGCTCGTGGGAATACCGGATCGTAAAGGGCGGGCTTTCCCACTTATCGCAACGTGCTCGGGATTTCCTGCAGGGCGACAGCATTCGAATCCCGCGGCTGTATTTTCATGCATTGGCCCTCCTGTTCCAGATCGCCAGCATGCCTGACCGTTCCTCGCAGCTGCATCCCGCGTCGTCGGAGAAGGGCTTTTCGGACCGGGCAGAATCGCAAGAAGGGGGGAACCTCATCTCCCTTAAGTTAGGCACAGCATTACCCCCCAATCTCTACGCGAATCCCCAATCCTCACCGTACATCGAAAGATCCT
>FWPV01003515.1_pt1 | contig 35321 bp, 34 predicted proteins | sample 2228371 | NCBI WGS metagenome assembly FWPV01 (sample SAMEA103939776, study PRJEB20133) | metagenome | reverse complement strand
AGGGCCGCATCGCTCAATGCTTCGGGCCCTTTTGCTAAAAGCATCTCCCGCGGCCGTTCATCTTCCGGCCAGGAGACAATGCCTTTGGATTTATTTTGTTTTTCACCTTTATTCATCGATACGTTTCTTTTATGCCGTCTTACTGTTCATATTTTAATGTTTATAGTTAGTTGCGTGGCTGTGCTTTGCCGCAAAGGTCGGGATTGGGCAGAGTAGTACGGCGCCGTCAAGCCGTCCAAGAGCGAAATCGGCTTCAGAGAGGCGCTCACGTAGCGGGCCGGAAAGGTCAAGGGGTGGAACGGGCGGAAGTGGCGCCGGTATGAATGCACGATAACCGGAAGACTGAAGGACATAGCAACCCGCCCGGCCATTCTTATTTTCGGTTGCATTCATTATAGGGTTCTTTCCTTTTCATAATAAACGTTGCGTTTATTATAAAACAAATCCTGATGCATATTCAACCATATTGGAACCCAGCGCATCAGCCGCCCGCCAAAGCTCAGATTCAAAGCCAAAATCAGCGACGTATACCTTCTTGGTCATTTTGGGTCATGCTTATCATTGATTTTAAATAAATTTGAATCATTTTAACTTCATCCGAAACCGTTTGACCGCCATTGCGATGAAAAATACGCCCACAGCCAGCATGGCCAGAAAAGACGGCCACAATTCAAGCGGCCCGTTGCCTTTGAGCATGATGCCCCGGATGATTTTTAAAAAATGGGTGGCCGGGATGATTTTAGACACCACTTGAAGCGGCAGCGGCATGGAGGCCACGGGAAACACAAAACCCGAAAGCATCACCGAAGGCAGCAGGGTTCCCACCAAAGACAGCATCATGGCCACCTGCTGGGTGGCCACCACCGTGGAGATGAGCATGCCGATGGCAAGGGCCGTAAATACATAGAAAATGCAGAAGAGCAGCAGCGTCAACCAGGAGCCCAGCATGGGCACGTCAAACCAAAGATGCCCGAAGATCATGATAAACAAGCCGATGAAAAATCCCAAAAAAAGATACGGGATCGCCTTGCCCAGCACCACTTCATAGGGCTGGATGGGGCTGACCAAAATCTGCTCCAGGGTGCCGGTTTCTTTTTCTCTTGCAATGGTCACCGAGGTGAGCAGCGCGCCGATCATGATCAGCAACAGGGCCGCAATGCCCGGCACGATAAAATGGGCCGAAATCATGTCCGGATTGTAAAGCATCCGGGGCTTGAGTTGGATGGGGATTTGATTTGCCCGGGTTGCGCGTTTGAGCGATTGGGATATAAATATATTGTCCAGATAATTCTGGACCAGGGTGGCGCTGTTGGCGTCCGTGCCGTCTGTGATCACGGCAATGGGCGCAGATGTCGAGCGGACCAGACGCCGCTCAAAATCCGACGGAATAATGACAACCGCTCTGACTTGCCGCTGCTTGAACAATGCTTCGGTTTGCCGGGGGTCCTCATACCATGACACGATATTAAAATAAGGAGAGGCTTTTATATTCTCGATGACATCCCGGCTGGCCGGCGTCCGGCTCAAATCACAGATGCCGATCCGGATGTGCTTTAAATCCATATTGATGGCATAGCCGAAAATAAACATCATCATCAGAGGCATCAACAGCAGGATCAGCAGAGACCGGGGATCCCTGCGGATATGGATGAATTCCTTGCGAATGATGGGCATCAGTCTTGAATTGATCATCATTTTTTATCCACCAGGTGAATAAAAACATCCTGAATGGATGTCATATGGTGCTTTTTCTTAAGGCCGCCGGGGGAATCCATGTCCACAATCCGTCCTTGATCCATGATGGAAAGCCGGTGGCAGTATTCCGCCTCATCCATATAATGGGTGGTCACAAACACCGTGGTGCCGGCTGCGGCCAATTCTGAAATCAAATCCCAAAAATACCGCCGGGCGATGGGGTCCACCCCGCCCGTGGGCTCGTCTAAAAACAAAATCGGCGGCTGGTGCAAAATGGCGCACGCCAGGGCCAGCCGCTGCTTGAATCCCAGGGGCAGTGACATTGTTTTTAAATTTCCCATTTTGCACAGGTCTAAGGCGTTATTGAGTTCTTGGATGCGCTTTTTGATCTGCAACCGGCTCAGGCCATAAATCCCACCAAAGAAATATAAATTTTCATACACCTTGAGGTCTTCGTATAAGGAAAATTTCTGGGACATATAGCCGATGCGGGTTTTGATTTTTTCATAGTCCTGGTTGATGTCCCAGCCGCCCACGCTGCCGGTGCCGGAAGATGGTTGGAGCAGACCGGTGAGCATTTTGATGGTGGTGGTTTTGCCTGCGCCGTTGGCGCCCAAAAATCCAAAGATTTCCCCCTGGCTTACATCAAAGGAGATGCCGTCCACCGCCATAAAATTCCCAAACCGCCGGGTGAGATTCCGGACGGAAACAGCATACGGAGAGGATTGGGGCAACTTGTTCATGTGATTATAATATGGGTAATGGATGGTTGAATCTCAACGCGCATCACCGAAACGTCGGCCCTGCTTTTGCAAAGGGGGATTTTACAGCAAATCTATATGAAACTAATGACATCAATGCTCAATTGATTCTTTAATATTAAAAACGTTACTTTCAACCTTAGCATACTTTAGACGTTTTTTTCATGTTGCTGCTTTTCTGCTATCAAGGCGATGAACGCATCCTCCAACCCCGGCGGCGCGATCCGGACATCATCAATGACCATGCCATGCGCACGCGCCTCTTGGCAGAGCGCATCCATATTTTCGGGTGTATCGGTAAACAAACTCACCTGAACCCGGTCCCCTAAAATCTGCACATGATTGGGATCCAGCCGGCGCTTGAACCATCCGGCAACAGCCGGCAGATTTTTGCCGAAAACCGCGTAAACTGTTCCTGAAAAACGCCGGATGATTTCATCTGCGGTTCCGACCGCCAGGATTTCTCCCTTGCTGATCAACGCCACCCGGTCGCATTTTTCCGCTTCATCCATATAGGGCGTGGTGACCAGGATGGTTACGCCCCCTTGTTTGAGAGCCTTTAAAATTTCCCAGAATTCCCGCCGCGACACCGGATCCACGCCCGTGGTGGGCTCATCTAAAATCAGCACTTTCGGCGTATGGATCAGCGCGCACGAAAGCGCCAACTTCTGCTTCATGCCGCCGGAAAGCTGGCCGGCCCGGCGATTGACAAACGAAGATAGTCTTGAAAATTGAAGCAGCTCATCGGTGCGTTTCAGGCGCTCTTGTTTGGGAACCCTAAATAGGTCCGCGAAAAAACGCAGATTTTCGCCCACGGTCAAATCCGGATACAGGGAAAAGCGTTGCGGCATGTATCCGATGACCTTGCGGACTTGGGCTGTTTCGCGTGTCACGGATAGCCCCAGCAGCCGGCATTGGCCCGCGTCCGGGTCCAGCAGGGAGGTAAGTATCCGGATCAAGGTGGTCTTTCCCGCGCCGTCCGGTCCGATGAGCCCGAACATTTCCCCGGCCATGATATCCATGCTCACCGATGCCAGGGCGATGGTGTCGCCATAGAGTTTTTTCAGTCCGGTAATTTGAATGGCCGCATCAGCCATTTAAAATTTTTCACCTTTAGCCTGTATTAATTGCCCATTGTCCCGCTTATGCCGTTTAAAAATCCTCCTCATCCCCCTTTTCAAAGAGGGGGGGGGGAGATTTGACTATTTCAAAGATAGGTACACTTCCGCGGGCATTCCGATTTTTAAGATATTGTCTTTGTTTTTTAAAACGACCTTGACCGCATAAACCAGCTCAGCCCGGGCTTTTTTGGTCTGGACATTTTTGGGAGTGAATTCGGCTTGCGGAGACACCCAGGAGACTTTGCCGACAAAAGGATCCGGGGACGCATCCACCCGGACCCGCACATTTTTTCCCAGAATAAATTCATCCACATCGGTTTCCGCCACATAGATTTTAATCCACAGATTGGCCATATCCGCCAATTTATACAAGGCCCCGCCCGGAACCGCAATCTCGCCGGGTTCCACATATTTTTCCACCACAAAACCATCCAGCGGAGAAAGAACCGTTCCGTCTTTGATCTGGCGGTCCAGCACGGCCATGGCGGCCTCAATCTCGGCGTGTTTGGCGTCCAACAGGGGCGGCTGGGATTTGGCCGCGGTCAACTGGCTGCGCGCCACGCTGAGCTGGGTGGTGATGTCGTCATACTGCTGCTGGGTGGCGGATCCTTTTGAATACAGCTCCTTGATGCGTTTGTAACGGACCTGCACATTGTCGAGGGTGTCTGACGCCTGGGCCACGGCCGCGTCTGCGGCGATCCGGCTGGCTTCGATTTCACCCAGGCTGGCCTGGAGCTGAGCCTTTTGCAGCTGAAGCTTTTCCACATCGATCCGAGCCAAAACCTCGCCGGCTTTCACCGCCTCCCCTTCTTCCTTGGTGAGCTGCAAGATGGTTCCGCTCACCAGTGATCCCACCGTCACTTCGGTGGCTTCCAGGGTGCCGGAACCCGCAAAGTCAGCAGGAAGTTTTTCCCCGCAGGCAACGCAGGAAACCACGGCGATAGCAGCCAATATCAGATGTTTTTTGGCATTCATGGGCGATTTTCCTTTATGCAGATTAATTTGCTTGCCATTCTTCAATCCCCAGGGCGCGCAGGTATTCGGCCCAGGCGGTCTGGACCTGGGCGGAAATCACGGCGAGCTCGGATTTGGCGTTCATGAGCTCCGTGTGCGCATCCAAATAATCCGTATTGGTGGCCATGCCCACTTTGAAATTGTTTTCCTTGGTGGTGAAATTTTCCTGGGCAGACACCACTTTTTCTTTTGCAATCATGAGTTTTTGATAGGCTTCTTCATAAGCCAGGCGCGTGTTGATTCGATCCAGTTCAATCTGGCGGTCCACAGCGGCTTTGGCTTGTTCAAGCCGGGATTTTTTGGCCAATGCCGCATGGAGTTCATTTTTGCGCTGATCCATATCAAAGATGTTCCAGGAGACATTAACGCCCGCCTGCCACCAGGCTTCCCATTCCGGAGCAGTGGCCGTAAATCCTGGCCAGCCATAATGACCGGATGTGGTCAGGCCGACCTGGGGCCTTAATCCTCCGGCGGCCATGTCGGCTTCTGCGGCAGCAGCATCAATTTGCGCCTGGGCAATCAGCTGTTCGGGCCTGATGGGGTTTGATGCCAAAAGCGCATCCGGAATGGGCCAGGGCGGGCATTGATTCCAGTCCACTGAAATGTCCAACGGCTTGTCCGGCGGCAAGCCCATGCGTTCGCAAAGGGATGCTTTGGCTCTGGCAATGGCGTTTTGCGCCTGAATGATTTTAAGTTCCGTGTCTAAGCGCCGGATGTCTATGGGAAGCAGCTCGCTTTTGATCAGCATGCCCTGGTCCAGCAAATTGTTGGCGTCTTTAAGATGGCTTAAGATTTGGTCGCGGCCGGCCAGGGCGATGTGTTTAAATTCCTGGGCGCTGGCCAATTGATAAAATCCGGTGATCACCTGGCTGCGGACCCGGCTTTTGGCCAGGGCCAATTGATAGGCGGAAACATCCAGGCCGGCCGCTGCCGCCCGGATGCCGCTTTCGATGCGGCCGCCGGTATAAATGGGCTGAACGAGGGAAAGGGCCATATCTGCCTTTTCATGCTCGCCGATGATCATATTTTTGCCTGGAATGTTTAACTTTCCCAGGGGCGGCGGGACGTCAACTATCGTGTCAGCCATTTTCATCCGGGTGACATCGGTGGTATATCCGGACTGAATGCCGATATCCACCTGCGGATATTGCGCCCCTTGGGCCTGCTTGAGTTTGAATGAGGCTTCTTCCCGGCCTTTTTCAGCCTGGGCGATATCTAAATTGTTTTCAAACGCAATTTCCAAGCATACGTCCAGAGTGAACGGGTTTTCTTGCGCCTCAGCGGCGGGCCGCAGGTGCCATTGGAATACGACGGCCAACATTGCACCCCATATCGCAAAGCAAATATTTTTTATGAACAGCGGTTTTTTCCCCATGGCGGCCCCTTGAATTGAAACAGGTTGATTTTGCCAACAACATATAGCACAGCCGTTGCCAAAAACAAAACAGTAAATTGGAACGTTTTACGGCAGCAGGCCTTTTTCATGGAGAATGTGAAGCAGCTGAACGGCTTTTTCACGGGTCGTGCCTTTGAGAATCAGTCCTTGTCGGATTTGCTTAGGGTATAAATACCCGATGTTGGTCAGCATGGGAAAGTGCCTCATAAACGATTCTGCCGGCATGGATGTCACCCCCGCGTCCATGGCCCGCAGAAGTTTGGAAACCGAGGGATAACGGGGCGCATTGATGCCGCTTTGCAACGTCAATACCGCGGGCAATGAAATTTCCTTTTGCTCCCGGACGCCGGCCCCCATTTCCCGCTCCACATAAACGGTTTTTTGATCCGGCCCGATGTTTTCATAGATAACGGACGTGGCCCACGGCACATGAAGGCGCTGGGCGATCATGGGGCCTGTCTGAAACTGCATCATGTCTTCGGACATCACACCGGTTAAGATCAGGTCATAGGATTGTTGCGCGGCAAATGCGGCAATGCACCCGGCCGCATAATGGGCGTTACATGATTGAACATAGCCGGATAAAAAATGATATCCCGCGTCCGCGCCCATGCCCATGGCTCTCTGGATTATTTTTTGGGCGTTTTCAGGCCCCACGGAAACAACATCAATGACAGCGCCTGGAAACCGGGATTTAATGCGCACAGCCTCTTCCACCGCAAATTCATCAAACCGGTTCATGCGAAGCAACGTGGTGTGGTCCACAACAACCGCCGGAGCATCGGGATGAAACGTCACCGCCGCCGCAACTTCCGGAACGGCTTTGATGCATACCAAAATCTTCATCAACAGAATCCTTTAAAATCCATTCTCATGATGCCGGTCGCCCCTTTGGACCCCCACGAATGCAATATTTTAAATGATTTTAACTGATTTCATTCACAGGTCAAGCAAAAAATAGAACGATCGCTCGATTTTTATTGACATGGGCACCCCGACGCGGTTAAAATCAAACAATACAAAAACTGAGCCCATAAATTCAGCGGCCGATGGCCGAGATCCGGGGCTTAAGAGAAAGGATGCATTTATGGATTTTGCCGTATCTGATAAAATGAAGGCCATTTTAGACCTGGTCAATGAATTTGTGGAACGGGAGCTGATCCCATTGGAGCCTGAATTCGCCCATAAAGGATTTCGGGAAATGCTGCCGGTGATCCGGGAAAAACAGCAAAAAGTCAAGCAGATGGAGCTTTGGGCGCCCAATTTCCCAAAAGAGTGCGGCGGCATGGGGCTTTCCTTGGTGGATCACGGCCTTCTTTCCGAAGCCTTGGGAAAAACGCCGTTGGGGCATTTTGTATTCTGGTGCCAGGCGCCGGATGCGGGCAATGTGGAAATCCTTTACAGGTTCGGCACGGAGGAGCAGAAGGAAAAATATCTCATCCCCCTTGTCAGGGGCGATATCCGGAGCTGCTTTGCCATGACCGAGGTGGACATGCCGGGATCTAATCCGGTGCTGCTTGAAACCACGGCGGTCAAGGACGGCGATGCGTATGTGATCAACGGCCATAAATGGTATACCACGGCGGCGGACGGCGCAAATTTCGCCATTGTCATGGCGGTCACCAACCCGGAGGCGCCGGATTATCTTCAGGCCAGCATGATCATCGTGCCCACGGACACCCCCGGGTTTAATCGGGTGCGCAATATTCCCGTCATGGGCCACACGGGGGAGGACTATTTCAGCCACGGTGAAATCCTGCTCCAATCCTGCCGGGTTCCCCGGAAAAATCTGTTAGGTCCCGAAGGTCATGGGTTTGTGATCGCCCAGGAACGCCTGGGACCCGGGCGCATTCACCACTGCATGCGGTGGCTGGGCATCTGCCAGCGGGCGTTTGAAATGATGTGTCGCAGGGCCAATTACAGAAAGATCACCAAAGACGGCAAACCCCTGGCGTCCCGGCAGATCATTCAGCAATGGGTGGCGGAATGCGCCGCGGAAATCACGGCTGCCCGTCTGATGACGCTTTACACCGCGTGGAAAATTGACACCGAGGGCGTCAAAGCCGCGCGCCATGAAATCTCCATGATTAAATTCGTTGTGGCTAACACCATGCAGAAGGTGATTGACCGGGCGCTTCAGGTGCACGGCGGGCTGGGCATGACCGATGACACCATTCTGGCGTTTTTTTACCGTCATGAGCGGGCGGCCCGGATTTATGACGGTGCGGACGAAGTGCATAAAGTGGCGCTGGCCAAGCGTCTCTTGCAGATGTATCCCCCCATGGTGAAATAAATGATGACCTTCAACGAATTCAAGCAAATGGCTCTGATCTCCATGGAGGAGATCTGCCGGGAAATTTTCCGGGAAAACCAGAAATCCATCAAAATCAAAAAAGAATCTGTGGCCGTGAAAAATCTGTCCAAAATATTCGGCACCACGTTGAAACTCAGCCATGAAAAAGGCTTTCAGACCATGAGCCTTCGGGATTTAAGCCGCAGCTCGGGATTGAGCATGGGCGCGCTCTATTCCTATTTCACCAGCAAGGATGAGCTTCTGGCCATGATTCAGGAACAGGGAAGACGCATCACCCGCATCATTCTCACCCGGCAGGTGGGCCCTATTCAAGACCCTCAAGAAAAACTTCGGGCCGCCATCCGCACCCATTTATATTTGACCGAAGTCATGCAGGAATGGTTTTATTTTTCTTACATGGAAGCCAAGAACATCAATAAAGTCCAGCAAAAAAAGGCTATTGAAGGCGAGCTGGCCACGGAGCAGATGTTTATTGATATTCTGGAGGAGGGCAAGGCCAAAGGCATTTTTTTTGTTGCCGACATTTTGCTTACTGCATCGGCTATTAAAGCCATGCTTCAGGATTGGTATGTGAAGCGCTGGAAGCATACCCGAAGAAAAATCTCCGTGGATCAGTATGCGGAGTTTGTCATTGGTTTTGTGGAATCCGCCCTTAAGCCTGCAACGGCTTGAAAAAAAGGAGAACTTTTAAATGGCGATGCTTGACGAGCCCACCGTCATCCGGGAAGGCGAAGAACTGGATCCGGACAAGATCGGAGCCTTTTTAAACCAGAATATCAAAGGGCTGAACGGCGAAGTTGAAATCAAGCAATTCCCCAGCGGATTTTCAAACTTGACCTATTTGATCCGCATAGGAGACATGGAAATGGTGCTGCGGCGGCCGCCGTTCGGCAAAAAAGCCAAGACCGCCCATGACATGAAGCGGGAATATGTCATATTAAACGCCTTGTATCCGGTTTTTCCTTATTGTCCCAAGCCCCTTGCCTATTCGGAGGATGAATCCATCATGGGCTGCCCGTTCTATGTCATGGAGCGGATCCCCGGCATTATTTTGAGAAAAGATCTGCCCCCCGGCATGCATTTGTCGGCCCAAGACGCGCGCAGCCTTTGCATGAACATGATTGATCTGCATTATCGGCTTCATTCATTGGATTATCAGGCCGTTGGACTGTCTGATTTCGGAAAGCCGGAAGGATACGTACGGCGCCAGGTTCACGGGTGGAGCAAACGGTACCGGGACGCCCGGACACCGGATGTGCCGGATTTTGAAAACATCATGTCCTGGCTGGACAAATATTGCCCCCCGGATTCAGAACGGCCGGGGATCATTCACAATGATTACAAGTTTGACAATCTGGTCCTCAATCCCGAAAATCCGCTGGAAATCATCGGCATTCTCGATTGGGAAATGGCCACCATCGGCGATCCCCTGATGGATTTTGGCGCTTCACTGGCCTATTGGGTGGACCGCAATGATCCCCAAGAAGCCCAACTGCTTCGCCTCATGCCCACCACCATTGACGGCATGATGACCCGCAAAGAGCTGGTGGATCTGTATGCTGAAAAATCCGGCCGGAACATGGACCGAATGGATTTTTATTATTGTTTCGGGCTGTTTCGGCTGGCGGTCATTGCCCAGCAGATTTATTACCGGTTTTATCACGGCCAAACCAAAGACAAGCGGTTTGCCCAACTGGGTTTTGCCGTGGCCCTGCTTGAAATCGCCGCCAAACGCGTGATGGCAGGCGCCGGCATTTAAAACAAATACCGCGTCAAGGGGCCAATAGCGTTTGCGGATATTACGCCCTTCTTTTCTGAAACACCTGAAATCCGTTTTCAATAATGGTTTTGGCAAGGGAAAACCATACGCTTTGATGTGGCCGGGGAGATTTTCCTTGAGCCAGATAGGCCAGCTGTTGTTCATACCAGGTGACTTCCAGGAGCGCCAGGCGGTCTAAAAATTGAATGCCCGTGGTAAGCGGTTTGACCGGACTGACATAATCTTTGCCGGAGAGAATTTTTGCCGGCAAATCCGGATCAATGGCCAAAGGCCGTGCCAGACCCACCAGGTCAATCCCGACGTTTTCAACCGCATGGGCCATGCCTTGGGCGGTCCGGAAACCGCCGGTGATCATCAAGGCCGCAGCAACGTGCCGCCGGACTTTATCCGCATAGGAAAGAAAATAGGCTTCTGCATCCGAGCGGATAATTTCCCGGGTTCTTCCGGTCATGGCCGGTTTTTCATAGGTGCCGCCGGAAATCTCAATGAGATCCACGCCTTCATGGGCCAATGCGGCCGCCACCTGCACGGATTCATCTTCTGTGAACCCGTCTTTCATAAAATCCGATGAATTGAGCTTGATGCCCACGGGAAATTTTTTTCCCACGGCTTTTCGAACGGCCCGGTATATTTCAAGCACAAATCGCATCCGGTTTTCAAGACAGCCGCCCCATTCATCTGTTCGTTGATTGTGAGCGGGGGAAAGGAATTGGCTCACCAGATAGCCATGGGCACCATGGATTTGAACGCCTGTGAACCCGGCTTTTTTGGCGATTTTTGCGGATCGGGCGAACCGGGCCACCAACTCCCGGATTTCGGTTCCGGTCAGTTCCCGGGGAGGATTGAAAAATTTTCCCAAAGGGCCTGAAAACGGAATGGCGGACGGAGCTACGGGTTGTGCCGATAGGGTTTTTGGGCTTTGTTTTCCAGGGTGATTGAGCTGCACCCAGAGCTGCATCTGATTTTTGCGGCCTGCAGCCGCCCATGCCTGAAGCGCATCCAAATGGCGTTCATCTTCAATCACCACATTGCGAGGCTCTCCCAGGGCGATTGAATCCACCATGATGTTGCCGGTGATGCACAACCCCAAACCGCCTTCGGCCCATCGGCCGTAAAGTCTTGCCAATTCCGGCGTTGGGCCCAAGTCCACGGACCCGAGATTTTCACTCATGGCGGATTTAGCCATCCGATTTATAATGATAACGCCGCAGGGAAGCGTCACGGGACGGCCGAGGATCTGCGCGGGTGTTTTTTTCAATGCCATCCGTCCTTATGGTAAGGGTTGATCCAAAGCGTTTGCAACATCATGGGCAGGTGTATTTTTATCGGATCTCAAGCGCTTTTGGCGATTTCCTGAACCGTCTGATCATCTAAGGGGTCTTTAAATTTCACATGAACCGAACACTCCCCAAAGGGATGAAACCGCACCGCCACGACCCTGGCTTGCTTTTTGATATCGGCGATTAACGGCCCTTTTTTATAATAGACGGCAATGCTGATCCAGTTTTTGTGAAGCAGGGCGGCGTCTTCCTTTTTCATGTTTTGGACCACATAGCACAGCCCGCTTTTGGAAATATCCGAGACGGTCACTTGGGTGACATCTTTCATGAGAGTGTCTTTGGGGTCGCCGATAAACACCTGGCCGCTTAAGGATGTCTCATATCGGACATCAAAGCGCATGGCTTTTCCTTTTTTGCCGATATGGCGATAGACTTTTTTGACTTTTTCGCAATAGTCAAATAATTTTGATTCCAGAGAAGGATTGTCCTGCAAAATATTTTCAAAATCTGATTTTTCAAGATAAAGCAGTTCCGCGTCTGTTTGGGCCGTCAGGGTGCTGCTGTGGGTGGTAAAGCTAAAAAAAACATCCACGCCCGCGACATCCCCTTTGTCTAAAAAAGCATATTCGACGGGCCGGCCCAGTTCATAGTCAAAATAGCTGAGTTTGAGCCTACCGGACAGAACAAAATACAGACGGTCGTCAAATTGGCCTTGTTCGTAGACGCGGGAGCCGGCATTGATCTTCAGTTCCGTCATGGCAAAATACAAGGCCGCCGCCTCGCTTTTGGTGAGGGATCCATACAATCCCGGCCAGAGCTTGACTTTTTCAAGGTCCATGGCCGCGGTTTTTTCCTGATCAATGATTTCTCCGGTTCGGATAATTTCAGTGACCGCAAGCGGGGCGATTTTCATTAATTGGGCTCTGAGGCGTTCGGCTTCTTTAAATTTTTTTAAGCCTGCGTATCGAACAATGCCGTCATAAAGGGTTTGAACAATGGCTTTTTGATTGTTTTCACGGATATATTTTTGGGCCGTGTCTTCTTCGGCCAGGCGGGGTTTAGCCGCATTTATTGGGGATTTGGCGTCAGATGGTTTTTTGATTTCCATCAAATTCTGACAGTTCTTGCATTTGATCCGGATCCCTCTGTCAGGGACTTTGGATTCATCCAGGGTATAGGACTTTTTACATTGTGCGCATTGAACGATCATGGTGCCTCCGTGCCGGATTTTGTCAAAACCCACCGGCGTTGCTTGCTATTTATAAAATATATTGTTTTTATTTGCATTATTCAACTGAAATTCAAAAAATTTTTGTCTGAAAAGATGCTTGACTGTTAAAAACAGGTGTTTTAGGTTGTGTTTTCAAAAATTTATCTTTGAAAAGGAGAGCTAAAACCCGTGGCATATACCATTGCTTTGGCAGGCAAAGGCGGGGTTGGGAAAACCACTGTGTCAGGCCTGCTTATCAAATATATGGTCAAAAAAGGAAAGACCCCTATTTTGGCTGTGGATGCGGATTCCAATTTCAATTTAAATGAGGTGCTGGGCGTCAAGGTCACAGATACGCTAGGACAGGCGCGGGAAGACATGAAAAAGGGAAATGTGCCCAGCGGTATGACCAAGGATGTGTTCATGTCCATGCGGTTGGAAGAGGCGGTCATTGAAACAGGAGAGTATGATCTGATCGTCATGGGCCAGCCCGAGGGCCCCGGATGTTATTGCGCGGCCAATACGCTCTTGGCCAATTATATTGAAAAGCTGTCCAACAATTATCCCTATATTGTCATTGATAATGAAGCGGGCATGGAGCACATCAGCCGGCTGACCACCAAAAACATTGATGTCCTTTTGATTGTCTCAGATCCCTCCCGAAGGGGCCTTCAGGCCGCGCTTCGGATTCATCAATTGGCCATGGGGCTGAACATCGGCGTGGCTAAAAGTTTCCTTATTGTAAATCAGGCAACAAACAGCGTTCCGGATGATATTCTGTTCGAGGCAGAAAAAAACGGTCTTGAATTTGCCGGAATGATCCCCGAAGACCCCTTGATTCATGAATATGACGCCCAAGGCAAGCCCACGGTGGATATGCCTGAAGAAACCGCCGCCATTCAAGCGGCATATGCCCTTTTTGACAAAGTGATTCCATGAACCTCAAATAGAAATTTCAGATATAAGGCAAAAGAAATACCGCAACCCACCGTTTCAAGAGACATTTTGTATCATGAAATCCGAAACCCGTTTTTCTGATTCATCCGCATACGACAGACTCTATATTTACTATATCAACGGCCGGCTTGAAAATCCGCCCTCTGGTTTCGGCCGGGGGTTTATCGGCAATTGGGAAGAAGGCGATACCTCGTTTTTATTTTTTTCAGAACCGGCCGATGACAGAATCAATACGGTATTATGCAATCACCCCCACCTGACGTTGAAAGATCAATTTTGTTTGTCTTACGACCAATGGCATGGAGAACCCCTTAAGCCGTTTAAAGCCGCACGATTCGTGGTGATCCCTTCTTGGCTGGACGCCCGGGTTTCTTCAGAAGAAATCCCCATAATATTGAACCCAGGGGTTGTGTTCGGCGTTGGCAATCATCCCACCACCCAAGACTGTTTGACGTGTTTGGATCTGCTGTTTTCCAAGCATTCTGTCCAATCCACATTGGATCTTGGTACGGGCACAGGGGTGCTGGCCATTGCCGCAGCCAAGCTGGGAAGCTGCAGGAACCTGGCGGTGGATCATAATTTCCTGGCGGCCAAAACCGCCAAAAACAATGTGATCATGAACCAATTGCAGGACCGAATATATGTTGCTTGCGCAAAAGCGGAAAATAGTATAGATTACCCTGCAGATGTGTTGATGGCCAATATCCACTATGATGTGATGCGGCATCTGATCGACAGCCCCGGATTTTTAAGAAAAAAATGGTTTATTTTATCCGGATTGCTTCGAACCGAAGCCAGACGGATTGAACAGCAACTTTTTCATCATTCGGTCAACATCATAGAAAAAATGGTCAGGGACGGGATCTGGCATACATTCTTGGGATCCTTGGGATCGCATCCGCCCCTTTTTAAGTAACATAAAATTAAATTTCAACCCAACCGGTTGAAATCACACATTTGATGTTGCTTTTAGGGGTGGTCCCTGCACCAGGCCGGAGAAGTCCTTTTTAAATATGAAAGGCATGCATCTGCCGACGGCGGCGGTGAAGGTGTGACGGGTGCGCAAAATTTTTTTTAAAAAATAACCGCTCCATAAAAAAAGCAGCGCGAAAGAGGCTGATATGTTCATCAGATGCTGGGGGTCACGGGGGTCCATTCCGGTATCCGGACCGGATTATTTGAAATACGGCGGCGATACAACCTGCATTGAAATCCGGACGCAAAGCGGCGATCTGATTATCGTGGACGCAGGAACAGGAATCCGTCGGCTGGGCAATTTGCTGGTTGATGAAAATCAATCCCTGTATCATTTTTTGTTTACCCACACCCATTGGGATCATCTCATGGGATTCCCGTTTTTTAAGCCTTTGTATCGCTCAGAGTCCAATATTGTGATTTACCGATGCCCGTTTTCCGGCAAATATATTGAAGTCATTGTCCGCACGCTCATGGAGCCCCCCCATTTTCCGGTTCGGTATTCAGACCTCAAAGCCAATATCACGTTTAAGGACGGCTGTCCTTCGGATTTTCAAATCGGTTCCGTCACCGTGATCCCCATCAACTTGAGCCACCCCAACAGCGGGTGCGGATACAAGTTCATCGAAAATGGAAAATCTTTTGTGTTTTTGACGGACAATGAATTGGGTTTTCTGCATGCCAACGGCCTGCGACCCGAGGATTATGCCATCCTCTGCGCCAACGCCGATCTCTTGATCCATGATGCCGAGTTCACTCCCGAGGAATACAAGGAAAGCATTGAATGGGGGCATTCCACGTATGTGGATACCTTGGAAATGGCGCTGCAAGCCAATGCCCGGCGCCTGGGATTGTTTCATCTGTATCGGGATCGCACGGATGCGGATATGGACCATATTGTGGCGCTTTGCCAAAAAACCATTGCCGAGCGAAACAGTAATATGGAGTGCTTTGCAGTGGCCTCGGATATGACCTTTGAGGTATAAAGAGATGGCGTGGACCGGTTGTTTCCAAAATATTTTAAGCGCCGCGGAGGCGTTTGACGCGCAGCGGCTGGTTTCAATTTTATTTTGGGGTTTGCTTTTTTGAATTTTGAATCTGATAACACCGTAACATCGTTCTGACTTTAAATTCAAATATCCATATGATCTCTGAATTAATCAAACAAACAGCGCAATATCTGGTTTCCGCCCGGCATGCAGTGGCGCTCACCGGTGCGGGGATTTCCGTGGAAAGCGGGATTCCGCCGTTTCGGGGCGAGGGGGGGTTGTGGGAAAAATATGATCCCATGGAATTTGCCCATATCAATTCCTTTTTGAAAAATCCGGAAAAAGTCTGGAAAATATTTATGGGCGATATGAAAAACGTGCTCATGGCCGCAAAGCCCAATGACGCCCATCTCGGCCTGGCGCGTCTGGAGCGCTTGGGCATCTTAAAAACCATCATTACCCAGAATGTGGACGGGCTTCATCAAATGGCCGGAAACACAGATGTCATTGAATTTCATGGCAATTTTGCATGGCTGCGATGCCTGAAATGCAATCAGCGGTCAAAAACCATTGAAGTAGATCTCTCGGACCCGCCGCCCAAATGCGCATGCGGCGGAATATTCAGGCCTGAATGCGTGTTTTTTGGAGAAATGATTCCACCCTCGGCCTTGACCCGTTCCCAGGAAGAATCCTCCCGCTGCGATGTGATGCTGGTGGTGGGGACGTCGGCATTGGTTCAGCCCGCGGCTTTTATGCCTGTTATCGCGCGGGAATCCGGCGCCACGGTCATTGAAATCAACCCCGAACCCACCCCGCTTACCCACCGGATCAGCACCCTTTTTCTTGCCGGCAAAGCCGGCCGGGTGGTCAATGACATCCTGACGGAAGTGGAGCGTCTCATTCCATCCAAAACCGCATCATGCTGAAATCGACTATGACAGAACACCCCGTTGGCTGGGTTTTTCAGACCGCCGCGCCCCTTCCGTCGTTGACAGACAATCGCGCAGACGCCGACCGCTTGTTGGATGCATTAAAGCCCATGCTGAACACCCCGGATCTGTTTTGCGATCTGTCCGTAATCAAAAACCTTCCGGATCATTTGCGGCACTGGGGGTATCGGGCACAGTGCCTTTGTTTCAAAACCCATGGCGCCTGGGACCTCATTGGCGTCAAACCCATGGATGACCCGCATCCATTTTTAGGAGTTGCCATGGATGTGGGCACCACCCGCCTGGGCCTGAATCTGATCAATCTGGATTCCGGAAAGGTCCTTGCAGAGATCCACCTGGATAATCCCCAGATCGCCGCAGGACCGGATATTCTTTCGCGGATTCATTTTGCTGCCCAGGAAAACGGCCTGTTGCAATTGCAAGGGCAGATCGTTGAGGCGTTGAACTCGGCCATGGAGGCCCTATGCCATGAAGCGGGCTTTGTTCTGGATGATATTTATCTGATGGCTGCTGCCGGCAACACCGCCATGACCCATTTGCTCCTGGGGCTGCCCTGCCAATGGATTATTCGGGAACCCTATATCCCTGCGGTAAATGCTCCGGCCGCGTTTGCCGCTTCCAAAATCGGCCTTCGGGGTCATCAAAACGCCCGGATCTATATTTTCCCCAATGTCGGCAGCTACTTTGGCGGAGACTTGATCGCCGGCATTCTGTTTTCCGGCATGTTTGAACGCCATGACATTTCCCTGCTGGTGGATGTGGGCACCAATGCGGAAGTGACGCTGGGAAACAAGGAATGGCTGGTGGCGTGCGCCGGCGCCGCAGGACCTGCCCTGGAAGGCGGCATGTCGGCCATTGGTATGACCGCCAGGCCCGGCGCCATTGATGAAATCATCATTGATCCGGATACCGGAAAATTTCACATCCACACCATCGGGAATCAACCGGCCAAAGGGATCTGCGGATCCGGGATGATTGATCTGGCCGCCCAGCTCTTTCTTTCCGGCATGATTGATTTCAGGGGAAAATTCAATAAAAAACGGTGCGGGGATCGGCTAAAAGAAAGAGACGGAATGCGCTATCTGGTGGTTGTGCCGTCGGAAGCATCCGCAGATGGCGCTGACCTTGCCGTCAGCCAGGCGGATCTCGACAGCCTGATCCGATCCAAGGCGGCCATGTATACCATTTTAGAAACCATCACCCGGTATGTGGGCGTTTCATTTGACGCAATTTCAACCTTTTATGTGGCCGGGGCCTTTGGCTCCCTCATTCGACCCCGATCCGCCATTTCCATCGGCATGATCCCGGATCTGCCGGATGAAAAATTCATTGCCTTGGGCAACAGCTCTCTGAAAGGCGCGGTTTTGGCCCTGACTTCCCGGGCCGCTTATGATCAGATCGAACAGATCCGAAACCGGGTAACGTATCTGGAATTAAACGTCAACCAGGACTTCATGAACCGGTTTTCTGCAGCCAAATTCCTCCCCCATACCGATCCGAATCTATTCCCTTCTGTCAAAAAACCCGGTTGATCCCGAGAACTTGGGTTCACCCTTCTGGGCATAAAAAAAATTTCTCTTTTTCGGCTGTACATATGATTTTTTTATGCTTGAATCAATGAATCCGAAAAGGGGTTATCTTCGGGGAGAATGCCCCCGCATCCGGTTCTGGCGTTGAATATCCTGCTGTTGATCCTGAATCCGACGGTTCATCATCATCTGCTGGTTTTGCGGAGGGTTTTGTTGCCACATCTGGTATCTCATCCTGATTTCTTCCTTTTCTTCAGACGTCATGCTCTGCCATTTGCGGTAACGGTTTCGGATTTCGCCCTGAAGTTCCAAAGGCATGGTTTGCCAGCGTTGGAATCGTTCTTTGATGATGTTTTGTTCTTCCGGCGACAACCTTTGAAATCGTTCATAATTTTCTTTGAGTCGTTGCTGTTCCTCGGCAGAAAGGGATTTGAAGATTTGATAGTTTTTTCGGATTTCATCTTTTTCAGACTCTGAAAGCGCCTGCCATTGATGGTATTTTTTTCGAAGCGTGTCTTTCTCCGCATCACTAAGGATTTGCCATTGTTTGATCTTCAATGGATCAATCCCATCTCCGGCCGATGTCGGCGACGGCGTTATGAGGATCCAACATCCCAATAGAACGATACATATTTTTTTAATCATCCTTCTCATGGGTCTTTTCCTCCAAGAAAAGGTCCAGTTCTTTCACCAATTCCATGTCTTTTAAAAATTCCATCAATGTCAGAATTTCAATATCCTCTATGATTTTAAGGTCTTCTTCCGCAGGGTCTGATTTCTCGGCAGGGGGCGAGGGGGAAGGTTGGCTGTCTTGAGCCATCACCGGCAAAAAACTTGCCGCAATCATCCCCAAGAAGATCCAAATCAATATCCGCCGCGCCATCAGTTTTGTTCGTCCGCCGCCGTGATTGTATCCCAGTTTTCCAAGATATCCAGTTGCATAATCATATCCAAGTCTTTGTAAAAATAAAGGTCCTTGGCAATGGCCAATTCTTGGGGGCTTATGGGTGCAGCCCTTTTTCCCACATACCAGATCATGACAAGCCCCATCATGGCGGCCAGCACGGCCGCTGCCATGCGGGGCTTAAAGCCCCATGCAAAAGCCTCTTGCCACGACCATAATTTTTTCTTTTTTTCTTTTTGGACGTTGATTTTTTCCCAGAAAACCGCATCAAAACCGGGCGAGGGCTCCATATCGGGAATGGATGAAATCATGCGATCCGCAAACCGCATCCGGGATAATTCATCTTGGCACGTCCTGCATGTTTGAACATGGGTTCGAATTTGTAATGATTCTGTTTCCGAAAGTTCGGCGTCCATATAGGATGATAATTTTTTCGCATCCGGGCATTTATGGCTCATGGGTGTTCCCCGCAGACAGATATGGTTTCAGCAATCGCTGCAATCGCTGCCTTCCTTTAAATATCAAAGATTTGACCTTGGTTTCAGAAATTCCCATTTGGCTCGCAATGTCGCGGTATGAAAATTCATTCATAATTCTTAAAAGCAAGGCCATTCGTTGCTTGTCGGGTAAGGCGGCCATGGTTTTTTGAATCCATTCTTCCTGGTCACCGGCTTCAAGCATATCCTGGGAGGTTAATGCATGGTCATCCGCCAGATCCGAATATGACTCGGAATGGCCCATTGTCCTGGGTTGATCCAAGGATTGGATTTGAACCTTGTATTGGCTTTTGCGAGATTCATTTAAACATACATTTACAGCAATCCGATACAGCCAAGTTGAAAACCGGGCTTCTGGCCGGTAACGATCTTTTGCTTGATATACCCGAAGAAACACTTCCTGGGCCAATTCCTCCGCCACCCCGCGATCCAAACAAAACCGAAAACAAAAATTAATGATTTTGTTTTTATATTTTGCAAACAGTTCCCGAAATGCGTTCTCATCTCCCCGGGAAAATGCCTGCATCAACGATACATCCGGATCTGAGCGCATTTGTCCTGTATTCATCCGCCGCGTTTGAGCATTTGCGGTCAGCCTGAATCCAGATCAAGGAACAGGCCGACCGCCCCTGTTGATGAAATAACCCGGTTGGTTTTTTCTACTTTATTTAATTTTAATCCGAGGTTTCATCTTTCACATATTGAATCTGATCCAGTGACAAAGCCTAAGTGTTGCGGCCTTTGGACCGCCATAAAGGCCTTCCGTTTTCATCTCTTAACGGCACCACATCTTCGCCCATTGTAATGGATATTGCAATCACCTTTTCGGTGCCATCGCTGAAACGTATCTGAACCGCCTGGATTTCAAGGGCTTCGCCCACATCCGGCTTGTCAACGCCCAGCAGATTCCAATACCATTGAGGGCCCATGCCGAATATCGTCACCAATTCCTGGCCCGTATCCACGATGAGTCCTTGACCTCCATGGCGCACTTCATAGACCGTTCCGGAAACAGTGATCGGATCGCCGTTTGCAATCAAAAGGCACGGCCCCGCAGGTAGCCCCTTGGCCGCCCGGCTTTGGACCTGGCAACTGTTTTTAAAAGACTGCCCCTCGCCATTGGCCATCGCCGATACAGGGGTGGCTGCAAGAGCGAAAATGATCAGCGCCCACATCATCCATTTGCCTGTTTGTTTCATAAAAATTCCTCCTTAATTGATTCGTTGATAGATTTATGATATCCGCGGATAATGCATTAAACACACATTGGCCAAAAAAGTTGCTTCAAAAAGTTTGATTTGTCCAGGACCGGTAAATATCAGCGGGGGATCGGCATCAACCCCGAATATGCAAAACCATTCTATATTTCTTGACTTTTAAAAAAATTAAAATTATATAACAAATGTTATTAAAATTTATTTTCCCCTGAATCTTTCGGGTCTGCATGGATTCTTCAGATGTCTTCAGCAACAATTTTTAAAGGAGGTGTCAAATGGGTTTTGTCAAAACATTTGAGCAAATCATGGCCAACACCCGGGCGACCGCGGATTTTTATGATGCAGAAATGCTTACGGTTTTCTGGGAAACCAAGCCGGAGATCATCGCCAGACTTCTTCCCCCGCCCCTTAAACCCGCGCCGCAGCCCATTGCCATGGCATTTGTGGCCGATTATCCTCGCACGAATTTTGATGTTTCCTACCGGGAGACCGCCCTCTTCATCCGGGCGGTTTACAATGGCGAAGAAGGTGGATATTGTCTGGCCATGCCCGTCACCAATGATATTGCCATGGCCGGCGGACGCGAAATTTTTGGATTTCCCAAAAAAATGGCCGACATCTATTTTAATAAAAACAACAATAGGGTTGAGGGATGGACACAGCGTCGGGGAATCCGGTTCATGGAAATCCGGGCCAAGCTCACCGGCACCTTCAATGACCCGTCCGCCCAGGACGTGCTTATGGCCACAGCCGCGGCCGAGGATGGCACCATAAAAGCCATATCCTATAACTTCAAACATTTTCCGGCTCCCGAGGGAGGCGCATTTGACTATAACCCGCGGCTGGTAAAACAGGAAACCCTTCTGAGGCCAAAGGAAATCCAGTTCGGCGAAGCAGAGATTATTTTCAAGCCGTCGGACTATGATCCCTGGTCTGAAGTGGAAGTGGTCAAAATTCTGGGCGCCATGTATACCAAAGGAGATAATTCCATGCAAAGCGGAAAAGTGATTGCAGAAACAGGGTTCATGGAATTTGCGCCTTATGCGTTTCTCAAATGGGACATGATATAACGGCGGGAAGCATCATCCTTCATATCAGCCCTCGGGGGCAGCCCCCCGGCCCAGGCATTGCGCCATATATCACTGTGAACAGAAAAATCGGGAGTAAGACAAAATGACTTACCGGGATATTGATATCCATATTACCGAAGAAACCCGCACCATGCTCCAGGTCGTGAAAAAATTCTCCATGGAAGTAATGCGGCCTGCGGGGATTGCCTTGGATAAACTTGCAGATCCTGCGGATGTGATTGCAAAAAACTCCATTTTATGGGAGGTCCATCGACAGTTTCGGGCGCTGGGCCTCCATCTGCTTCAAATTCCAAAATCCTTGGGGGGCATGGCCGAGGATCTGGATCCCATGGCCGCTGTGTTGATCACCGAACAGCTTGGATATGCCGATGCCGGCCTTGCCATCAGCTTGGGCGTTTCCTGTATGCCGTTTAATTCCGCGGCCATGTTTCCCATTCCGGAAATGCAGGAATTGGCGCGGAAATTTTGTGCAGATAAAGAATGCAAGATGATCGGATGCTGGGCCATCACAGAACCAGACCATGGCACGGACTGGACCTTGGGCGGCAATCATCCGCGATGCGGACCTTCGGTGAAAGCTGTTTTAAAGGGCGATGAATATGTGATCAACGGCGAGAAATCCGCTTGGGTATCCAACGGCTCCATCGCCACCCATGCATTGCTCCATGTGGGGCTTGACCCAAGCCGGGGGATGGATGGCCAGGGGCTGGCCATTATCCCCCTGGACCTGCCCGGCATATCCCGGTCAAAGCCCCTTGACAAGATGGGGCAACGCCCTCTCAATCAAGGATCCATTATTTTTCAGGATGTTCGAATCCCCAAATCCTTTATGGTGGTTCCGAATCCTGATTTTCTCAAAATCACATCCGGCCAGGGGCTGGCCTATGTCAACGGCGGCATGGCCCTGGTGTTTGCGGGTCTTGCCAAAGCGGCTTTTGATGAGGCTTATATTTACGCCAAATCCCGGATACAAGGCGGCAAACCCATATTTGAGCATCAAAACATCAAATTAAAACTCATGAAAATGTTTACCCTGGTTGAAGCGGCCCGGGCCAATGCGCGGCGGATGGCATTGTACAACCGGATCCACCCGCAGACGCCGTCGGTTGCCCATGCAGTGGCAGCCAAAATTCTGTCCACGGAGACCGCTTTTACAGTGGCCAGCGAGGCCATGCAGATCTTCGGCGGCAACGGACTGGCAAAAGAATACTGTATTGAGAAAATGTTCCGGGATGCCCGGGCCAGTATGATCGAAGACGGGGTCAACGAAGCTTTGGCCATCAAAGCAACGGAATATCTTTAAACACAATCGACAAAACCCATCGCGGCGCTTTGGCTATCATTTTTTCTTTCTTGCCCCCGTGATTTTGAAATTCGACGTTCCGTGTCGGATCTGTTGCATCAGGATCATGTATTGGATCATTTGTAAGAAACAACATCTGAGATTAAAATGAAACGAAACAATAGGGGGAAATGATGAGACATCTGGTGGATTTATTTCAGCAACGCTGCCATCAAGACGCCCAAAAAACAGCATTTTTGGTCAAACGCCAGGGATCGTGGCATGGGGTGACATGGGCCCAGGCTGATGCCCAATCCGACCACATCGCTGCCGGATTGATTTCTTTAGGCATTAAACCCGGGAGCCCGCTCTGTATTTTGGGCAATACACGCTTGGAATGGACGTTGTGTGATATCGGGATCCTAAAAGCCGGCTGCATCAGCATCGGTATTTACCAGACATTGTCCGGGGAACAGGCAGCCTATATCCTGAAAGATTCAAATGCCCAATGCCTGTTGATTGAAGACCAGTCCCAGATTGACAAAATTGCCCCCCATGTGTCGGATCTGCCCCAACTGAAATGGATCGTGGGATGGGATGGTCCGCTCAAAGGGGACCAGGTCATGCCTTTAACCGAATTGTGTGATCGCGGCCGGGCATGGCTTGCGAAAGATTCCCAGTGCGTTGGCCGAAGAATATCCCAAATCAATCCCCGGGACATCGCCATTATCATTTATACTTCCGGCACCACAGGCCCCCCCAAAGGCGCATGCCTGACGCATCATAATTTTTTGGCGCAATTACAGGCCACCGACATGGTGAAACAAGAACATGTGGGCGACATGATGATGTTTTTTCTGCCGCTCTCCCACGTGGGGGAACGCATCGCTCAATTTTTGCGCATTCGCCGAGGCATCACCGGCGCCTATGTCAGCGACATCAAAAAAATTTTAGACGACATTCGGGAAATCCGGCCCACGTTTTTCGGCAGCGTGCCGCGTATTTTTGAAAAAGCCTATGCCCGGATCCGGTCCCAGGTGGAATCCGCTCCTGCTTTCCAACAAAAGATTTTTGCGTGGGCGGAAAAGACAGGCCGGGAAGTGAGCCGAAACATTCAGGCAAACCGCTCCATACCATTTTGGCTTTCCTTGCAATACAAACTGGCGGACCTTCTGGTCTTAAAAAAAATAAGAGAGATATTCGGCGGCCGGGTGAGATATTTCCTTTCATCCGCCGCGCCTATTGGCGTTGAAATCATCGAATTCTTCCATGCCTGCGGCATGGTCATCTTGGAAGGTTACGGCCAGACCGAAGTATCTTGTTTTTGCACCCTCAATACGCCGGAGGCGTTTCGATTCGGGTCCGTTGGCAAGGCCCTGCCGGGGGTGGACATAAAAATCGCCCAAGACGGTGAAATCATGGTGAAAGGCGATATTGTATTCAAAGGATATTGGAACCAGCCCCAGCTGACCCAACAGACATTGACCCCTGACGGCTGGATCTACACCGGCGATATCGGACAAATGGATGCAGACGGATTCCTGTGGATCACAGGCCGCAAAAAAGACATTATCATCACATCCGGCGGCAAAAATGTCACGCCATCGAATATTGAAAACATGCTCATGAGTCACCCTCTCATTGAATATGCCCTGGTTCACGGAGACCGCCGGAAATTTCTTTCCGCTATCATTTCTCTTTCTCCAGAAAACCTTTCGGCATGGGCCGAATCCAAGGGATTTGCGGGGCTGAGCTATGAGCAGATCACCGGCCTGGATGCTTTAAAACAGGAAATCCAAAAAGCAGTCGATGAAACGAATTCCCATCTGGCCAATTTTGAAACCATCAAGAAGTTCATCATTCTGCCCAAGCCTTTTGAAATTGATACTGGCGAATTGACCCCCACCCTGAAGGTCCGCCGCCGAATCGTCGAGCAGCGATACATGCCCATGCTGGATGAACTTTATACCGATTGAGGCAAATGACAATTGGATTCAAACAGAACATGAGGCATTGCCGTGACACAGCTTAAAACCACCCTGGACATATTTAAACTGTTGGATCAGTCCAATTGCCGGGAATGCTATGAAAAAACATGCCTGGCCTTTGCCGCGGCCGTATTTAAGGGAAAACGCCGGCTTGAAGAATGCCCTCATCTTTCCGCGGAAGTCATTGAAAAATTTTCCGGAAAGACCGGTACTGCCCAATCTGTGGAAGAAGACATGCGCAACCACATGGAGCAGTTAAAAGAAAAAATTAAAACCGCGGACCTGGCTGCGGCCGCCCGCCGGGTGGGGGGTGAATTTTCCAAAAACCAGCTGACGCTCAAGGTTCTGGGAAAGGATTTCCATGTGGCTACAGACGGCAACCTTACCTCTGACATTCACATCAATCCTTGGATCGCCATTCCCTTGTTGAATTATGTATTGCATTGCCCGGGAATCCCTGTTTCTGGAAAATGGATTTCTTTTCGGGAGCTTAAAAACGGCGCCATCCAATTCCCGCTGTTTCAGCGCCGCTGTGAAGCGCCTTTAAAAAGGGTGGCGGACGCCTATCGGGATTTATTTAAGGACATGCTGGAAATTTTTAACGGCAAAAAAATTAAAAACCATTACGAGTCTGATGTGTCTCTGGTCCTGCATCCCCTTCCCCTGATCCCCATTTTGTTTTGTTATTGGAAACCCGATGAAGACCTTGAATCCGACCTTCATATATTTTTTGATGAAACCGCTGATGAGAATCTTGATCTGGAATCCCTCTACATGCTCACCGCCGGCCTGGTAAATATGTTCCAGAAGATTTTTTTACGGCATGGGGGTCGGTTGTGATTCATGAATTGCCCCAATTGCAACATCCCTGTAAAATCGTATTATCGCTATTGCCCGAGTTGTGGTCTTTATCTTGGGGGAAAAAATAGCGGGATTTGGCATACATTGGCGGTTCTTATGGGAATCTGCATTGTAGCGGGCGGCGCCTGGAATCTGTTTCAGAAAAAAACGGCGCAACAGCAACCGGATGCGCATCAAAAATCTGAGATCCGGGCGATCTCCCAGTCCCCGCGGATGTTAGCCCGTCCCGATAAAACCAAGGCCCGCCCTCTTATGCTTTGGGTGGGGCTTGTGGTGATTGAAGATATTGCCGGAAATCGGATCGCTCAAATCCCCGCTTCCCTATCGCCGTCAGGCTGGGCGGCGATTCCTGCGAAACCCTCGGTGGGAGGATATCGCTGGTATTTTCGTTTTATAGACGGCTCACAACAGGAGATCAACGCCGGCATCTTGGGCGATGATGATCCAATGGGCCTCTGGCAGATTCACACTTTTGTCCCGGGAACCGGCCCCCCGATCGCGGCCGGAAACATGGATCAAAGTTTCCAATGGCATTCCATCATATCCGAAAAAACAATAAACGTCATGGAACCTGCGATTCTTTCGGAGCATCAAAATTGCATTCATATTGCTTTTCCTGAGGCTATGTCAGAGCCCGGGGTTTTTATTCAAAACAGCCGGATCGTGGGATGGTCTTTTGGAGAAAAAATTTCCGGCGGATTTATTTGGACGGGCAAAGACGAGACCAATTTAGTGGTGGAATTAAGTGTTTCAGATGTTTACCGGGCCACCTTTGAAGGGGGCCGGGAAGAGCAGTTCATTCTGGGCCGTTTGCACGAACAAACAGATCCCCTTAAGGCATTGGAATATTTCGCCAATGGATTCCGGGCGGCCCCAAAACTTGCCGAATCAGACACCCCACCCGAGTTCAAAAAACAAAACATGATTTCCAAAATGCGCGCACTGGCTTCTGAGCTGGTTCAGGCCGGATATGCCGCGGATGTTTGCACCATTTTAGACCCCGCGGTACTTACCCAGGCAGGGGATGCATCCTTTGCCGCGGATGCGGTCCGAATACGGTCACATGTCCGCGGCATGTCTTCTGCAGCAGATTTGATTGAAAAACTGATCCTGGGGCCTTCGACCTTTCATGCAACGGACTTGGATCAGATCCGCGGGTTGCTCAAAGATACCTATCAACAATGGCTCACCAACCTGGTTGAATCCCGAGAATACGCCACAGGATTTGAGGTGTATACAAGGGCCGCCGCCATCCTGGATGATCCGGAGCTTCATATACTGGGGGCCAAATTTGCCATTGCCTTCAATGACTGGACCACAGCAGAAAACATCCTGGGCAGTCATCGTTTCCCTATTGGCCTGGTGGATCAGGTGAAATCTTTAGAAGGGCAAATCGCCCAATTAAAACAAAAATCATTAGGGACATCCGGGGAAAAAGATAAAATCATCATTCATTTTTCCCCCGGCGCCCAACGTATTCCCGTGACCGCCGTCATCAATCACACCATAAATGTCAATTTCATCGTGGATACCGGCGCCTCCATGGTGACCATTCCCAGGACTGCGGCAAAATCCCTTGGATTGGATATAAACGCCGCACCGGTCCGACAACTGATCACCGCAAGCCAAATCATTTCCGCGCCGGAAGTCACATTGGATTCCATTCAAATCGGCCAAAGGGTGGAGCGCCATGTGAAAGCTTTGATTCTGGACATGCCGGATCAAGATGGACAGGGGCTGCTGGGGCTTAACTATTTAAACCGCTTCCAAATGGATATGAACCTGAAATCCGGAACACTGACCTTGACGCCGAAATAGTTTCCCGGGGAAGACCCCAGCCGAAAATATTTCAATTAGACGGCCACCAGGAATTATTTTCCTTGAAATTTTGGCTCGCGTTTTTCCTTAAAGGCCCGGGGGCCTTCCTTGGCGTCCTGGCTTAAAAACACCGGAATGCCGTATTCAAGCTCTTTGGCCAGGCCCTCTTTTATAGGCAGGCCCATGCCTTCCAAAACGCTTTGTTTAATGGCTTTAATGGCCAAGGGACCGTTTTTGGCGATGATGGCTGCGTATCTTTCAGCTTCGGCCATGACCTGATCTTTTGGAACCACCTTGTTAATAAATCCTAAACGCAACGCTTCATGGGCGTCTATAAGTTCGCCCGTGAGCAGGATTTCCATGGCCTTGGCATATGGAATCTGCCGGGGGAGCCAGATGCTGGACCCCATCAAGGGGACAATGGACCATTTGACTTCCTGAAGACCGAACTTGGCGTCTTCAGAAGCAATGCGGATGTCCGTGGCATAAAGGATTTCAAAACCGCCGGCAATGGCCGTGCCGTTGATAGCCGCGATGATGGGCTTGTAAATTTTAAAATTCCGCAAAAACGCCTTTTGGGTCAGATAGGGATCTTTTTGAACCGCTTTGTCCGCATCGGTTTCAGGTTGGCGAACGCCGGTGATAAGGGGAATGAGCCGTTTTAAATCTGCGCCGGAACAAAACACATCATTTCCGGCACCGGTAAGGATGGCGCATCTTAAAGAATCGTCGTCACGAACGTCTTTCCAGACATCCACAATTTCAACCACAGTTTCCGGATCAAAAGCGTTTTGCGCTTCAGGCCGGTTCAGCGTAATATAGGCAATGGGGCCTTTTTTTTCATAGATCAGTGCCATAGCCAAATTCCTTTTTACTGATTAATAAGTTTTATCAAGAAATCCTCCCCAATCCGCCACTTCAAAGGAGGGGCAATGGACCTCCTGCTTGCAAAAAAGGTCAAGGAGATTTAATTCTTCCAAAACCATTTTCGGTTAAACATTTTGTGACGCAGCAAAATCATTCAAGTTCGCGGCGCGCAGTCTTAAGGAGAGAGGCGCACTTCCTGTACGTTGAGCGACGAGAGACGCGGCGCAGCGCTGAAATTAATTATTTTTGCTGCGTCATAACAAAACAAAATGATCGATATCCAAAATGGTGTTCGTGGTCTGATCGGCAAACACTGCCTTTACTTTTAATCCTTCCCTCATCTTGTCCGGATCGATTCCCTCCACCAGATGGGTCAGAGGGGTGTCCGCGCCATCCAGCTTGATCATGGCCAGAATAAATGGAGCTTTGCGGGGCAGATGCTTGTCGTTATATCGCACCACTGTGAAATTCACCACTTCTCCGGTGTTGCTAAGTTCCACCCAATTGTTTCGGATATCGTCCATGCACCGTTCGCAGGTCTGGCGGGGTGGCACAAATACTTTTCCGCAGGTACGGCACGCAACTCCCATGATTTTGTTTTTGTCTCGAAGGGCGGTAATGAAGGTGCTGCCCACCCGACCGGCAAAATAGGTGTACGGCAGGGCGAGCTTTCCGTGGATGGTGTAGCAATCGGAGGTGTCAAAATCCTTTTTCATTTTTTCTCCTTTTTGAATAGATTTTTTCTAAAGAAGTTTTTCAAAAGTTCTTTAGAAAAAATCAATCGTCGATCTCAAAATATTTAATATCTTCAATGCTTCCGGTTCGAATGTCGTTCCACACCGGCCGCAACCGAGACCCATGGGTGACTTTGCCATACAGCACAGACCCCATTTTGACTTTATCCAGCTGATCGGGACGAAGCAGATGCCAGAAAACTTCTTCATCTTTGCACCCGTCCAGCAAAATACCGATGGCGCCGTAGGGTGTTTCACGGGTTTCACCGGTGAGGGGATCCGGGCTGGCATAATAGCAATACTCCATCATCCGCATCTCCCCTTTGGGGCCGATCTCCACCCAGTCCGCATTGCGTACGCGGCAGATGGCGCAGGCCTCCCGGGGCGGGGATTGGAGCCGGCCGCATTTCGGACATTTGATGGCAAGGATTTTTTTATCCTTTAATGCTTTTAAGAATTTACCGAAAACCGGGCCGGTGGCAAAGCGCTGGTTGACAGATATGGTTTTTTTCAGCACCAACAGCTCCTGCTCCGGTGCGATATCCTGGCCGGGTGTTACATATTTGGTAAACATTTTACTGGTCAAAGCGAATGTATTCATGTCGCCCTTGAATTTGAGCTTTCGTGACGTAAACGCGGTCATGGCATCGACCTTGCCGATGTTGATCCCAACAAAGGTTTCACCATTGGTTTCCATCGTCACATCGCAGCCGGCCAAGTCATCGGTTTTATCCAGCGTCATTTTCCCGTTTTTTATGATTAGTTTCCATTTACCAATGCCGGCAATATCATAACCGAATGTTTTGTTCACGCCTCCGGCGCCTTCGGGGCGAAAACGGGCTTGCATGGAATTGAAAATATCTTCGACCTTGATTCCAAAAAATTCACTCATGGCATCTCCCTTAAAAAGGTGTATCTTTTTTATACATGATTAATTTCTCTTATCCGCTCCTTTACCGTCGCGGCTCCGATTACCACCCCAATTCTTTTTCAAGCATGATTAAGACGGTCCACATGGTGCCGCCGAATGCAGATGCCAATGCATGGTTCACCGGCCGCGGAATCTGATGGGGGCCCGCGTTTCCCCGGACTTGCTTGGCCGCTTCCGCCACCCGCACCAGCGCGGTGGCGCCGATGGGATTGGCCGCGATCACCCCGCCGGAGGGGTTGATGGGCATGATGCCGTCAATCATGATTTCTTTGTTTTCAACCAATTTAAGATGCGCATCTTTTTCCAGCAGGAAAAAATCACGAATCCAGTCCACCCCCCACCAGGCGGAAGGATCATACATTTCAAACACGTCGAAATATTCCAGCGGATTTTGAATGCCGTTTCTTTCATATAATTTTTCAGCGGCAAACCGGTGGGTGGTTTCAGTAGGATAAAAATTATTACAAAGATTAAGCGTCTCTTCCCGGTGAACCGTGATATGATCCCGGACCCACACCGGATTTTTGGAGATTTTTTTGGCTTTTTCCTCGCATGCAAAGATCACGGCGCAGGCGCCATCGCTCTGGGAACACATGTGGATCAACCTCAATTCGCCGATAAGCGGCGGCGAATTTTGAATTAAATCATCCATCTGATCCCAGTCCAGGCCGAAGGCCCGATGGGAATTCGGATTCAAGCACGCATGTTTGTCCATGATGATGCGGTACATCATGGCGGCTTTTTTGGCCCGCGCTTCGCCGAATTCATCAATGAGCTTCACTGCGGCCTGAGCCGTAAGCGCGCCGGATTGCAGTTTCCGTGCCCACAAAGGATCAGCCATGTTGGTGATGCCGCCGGTGGTATGACCTTCCTGGAGTTTTTCAAAACCGATGGCCAGAACCACATCGTACATGCCCGAGGCCACCAGATTATCGGCCGCGCATGCCAGGGTGCCGCCGGTGGTGCCGCCGGTGGTGATCCGGAATGAATCCTTGCCGTACGCGCCGGATCCCAAGGTGTGCCACATATCGGGTTGATGGACCATTTCAAACAACTCCATATTGCCGTGCACCACGCAATCAATGTCTTTCATGGTCATACCTGCATCGTCTAAGGCCTGGCGGACCGCTTCATGCACCATTTCAGGCTGGTTCACATCTTCCCGATGGCTGGAAAATTTGGTTTCCCCGATGCCGACAATTCCCACATGTCTGTTTTTCTTATGTGCCATATGTTCACCTCATGACTTTTCTAAAATTAGGACTGCATGATGCTGTCCGGCTGCGCCTGTGGTCCCATGGGCCAATGCTTTTTTGGCGCCCTCCACCTGGCGCTCACCGGCTTCTCCCCTCAGCTGGAGAACGCATTCCAGGGCCCGTGCCAGTCCGCCCAGCATGATGGGATTGCCATTGAGCATGCCGCCGGACAAATTGACATGATGGCGATCCATGCCGCCGGACTCGATCCATTTGGCGCCTTGCGCATCTTCCGCCAGCCCTACGCCTTCAGCCCACATGGGAAGCTGATACGCATAGGCGTCATTGAGTTCCGCCACATCCAATTCTTTTTTGGGATCTTTAATCCCTGCCATTTGATAAGCGCGTTTGGCGGCGTTTTTGAGCGCAAAATTTTCCGTTAAATCCTTATCTCCTAAAAAATAACTGTCCATGCAGCTGCCGAAACCCGTAAGAAATACCGGTTTATCGGTAAATTCATGGGCCCGTTCCTCACAGCAGAGCAGCATGCCCACCGCCCAGTCCGTGACTGGATATTGATGAAGTTTCCGGATGGGATCGGCAAGCATGGGCGAGGTGCGCACATCCGTTTCGGTCACGGGTGCATTTTCCCGGGCATAGGGATTTTTTGCGGCATTTCTGCGGGACCGGGTCACAATGGCGGCAAGATGGTCATCGGTGACGTCAGATTTTTTCATATAGGCCCGGGCTTGAAGCGCCGCGGCATTGCAGAAATCCAGCCCAAGGGGCCGGCAATAGAACGGATCAAACGCCAGATTGGTATTCATGTTCCGGCTTTCGGTCTGAGATTCCTTGCAGTGTCCCATGAGCAGGATAATATCATCATGGCCGGAAAGTATGCATGCCATGGCATAGGCCAGGCCGTTGATCCCGTCCTGGGCCATTTTTTCCTCCCCGCGGAAATGGGCGCCCACCACGTCGGTCATGCCGTTATTGGAAATGGTGCGGGCGTCAAATACATCGTCGGAACACGTAATGATATTTCGGATCCCTTTATCCAGATCAAACGTCACACCGGTTTGGGCAATGATGGACTCGAAACATTCCAGCAACATGCCCTGGAACCGTTGATACCAGATGTCCTCTTGGTTCTGGATCTGCGCCACCGCGCACACAGCCACTCTTCGTTTCATAGAAACTCCTTCCTACAATATAAATCGAGTAATGATTTCCTTCATGATTTCCGATGTGCCGCCGCCAATGGAAAGGATCCGATTGTCTCGGTAGAGCCGCTCCACCAGATACCCTCGCATGAATCCATACCCGCCGAAAATTTGGACGGCATCATAGGTCACCTTGTCGCTCACCATGCAGGCGAAATTTTTCGCCATGGACACTTCCTTGACCTGATCCACGCCGGCCCCGATTTTGGCCGCCACCCGGTAGGTGAATTCCGTGCTGGCCTCCACCAGGGTGGCCATGTCCGCGAGTTTATGCCGGGTGACCTGGAAGCCGGAAAGTTTCTTGCCAAAGGCTTCCCGTTCTTTGGCGTATTTGATGGCTTCCTCCAGGGCCATGCGGGCGGTCATGTTGGCCATGACCGCCAAGGCCAGACGTTCTCCTTGAAAGTTGATCATGATGCCGTAAAATCCCTGGTTTTCCTCACCGATAAGGTTGGCTGCGGGCACCCGGCAATTGTCGAAAAACAGCTCGGCCGTGTCTGAGGCCCACCATCCGGTTTTTTTCAATTTATTGGAAACTGAAAAACCAGGTGCGTCGGTCTCCACAAGGATCAGGCTGATGCCGTGGGCTCCCTCCCCACCGGTGCGCACGGCCGTGGTGATGAAATCAGCCCGGCATCCGCTGGTAATAAACGTTTTGCTTCCGTTGAGGATGTAATGGTCGCCGTCTCTGACCGCCGTTGTTTTAATATTGGCCACGTCCGATCCGCCGCCCGGCTCGGTAATGGCCAGGGCTGCGATTTTATCGCCGGAAAGCACCGGCGGGATGACTTTTTTCTTTAATGCCTCGGACCCCAGACTTAAAATGGGCGGAATGGCGATGTTTAGGGAGCCCAAGCCTGCGCAAAAACCCGCGGACCCGGAGCGCATGAGTTCTTCGCTGACAACGATTTTAAAAAAAATATCGCCCGGCGTGCCGCCGTATTCTTCCGGAAACCCTATGCCGAGAATATCCACGGCAGCTGCTTTTTTATACAGCTCCCTCGGAAATTCCCCGGCCTCTTCCCATTCTTCAATATAGGGCAGCACTTCTTTTTTAATAAATTCCCGGACAGATTTGCGCACCATGTCATGGGCTTTGGTGAAATATTCCTGGTACGTGTTTTGGGTTTTGAATTCCAGTGCCATGTTGTGTGTCCTTTTTTTTAAAATCCCCTAAATCCCCCTTTTTCAAAGGGGGATTTTTAAGCCCATTAATCGTAGGCTGGGTTGAGGCACGAAACCCAACATAACGTGCGGGGCTGCTCAACCCAAACCTCAAATTTTACCCCGAATCCCGTCCCCCTTGCTCAGTGGAGAGGGAAAAGATAAAATTCTAACACTGCCATATCCATCTACTTTTTCAAGAATGCCGCCGGCGGGATGGCCAGACAGCTCCCTTCGGCTACCAGCTCATCTTTCTGGTTGGTCCACCGCAATTCCATGCGCACCCATTTTTTCTTTTCGATTTTTTCCACCACTTCGCCGGTGGCGGTGATGGTGTCGCCGAAATAAGTGGGCTTTCTAAACCGTACCGTAATTTCCGGGATGACGGTCCCCAACCCCGGCAGCTTCATGCCCAGCACCGGCGCAATCAGGCTTTGGGGAAGGGCCCCGTGGGCGATTCGGGTGCCAAAGGGTGTTAATTTGGCAAATTCTTCGTTTAAATGCATGGGGTTGAAATCTCCTGAAATGCCCGCAAACAAATACACATCGGTTTCAGAAATGGTTTTGGTAAACGAGGCCGACATGCCGATTTCCAGCTCATCATAGGTGTACCCCAATTCAAATTTGGGTTTTTCTTCCACCGGCTTAAAATGGTCGATGTCCATGATGGTGGATGTTGTTTTTTGGGCAAACACGGCCTTGACCCGGATCCCGGTTTTCATTTTAGACAGGGCAACACCTTTGACAATGTGCACAAAGGGCGTGTCTGCGCCGTCAAGCTTGATCAATGCTTGAATATACGGGAGCTTCACCGGCTGATGGGGTTCCTCATATCGGATGATGGTAAATCCCGTGACGGTTCCGGTGCTGGCCACGTCCACCCAGTTGTTGGAGATGTCTTCAAAACAGCGTTCGCACGTGGAACGGGGCGGCACAAACACTTTGTTGCATGTATTGCATTTAAGGCCTTTGATTTTTTTCTCGTCCCGAAGGCTGACCAGAAAGCGGCTGCCGGTGCGGCCTGCAAAATACTGGTAGGGAAGCGCCAGTTTTCCATCCACTACAAAACAATCTTTATCTGTGGTATTCATATTCGCTCCTTATATTTTTTTCGACCGAAAAAAATAATCAATCAATCAATTCAAAATATTCAATGTCCGTGATGGCGCCTTTTCGGTTTTGGCTCCATACCGGCCGGACCCGTGAGCCTTTTTTGGCCCGGTCCCGGTCCGATGGCTTTAACTCATGCCAAAGGGTTTCGTGGCCCTTACACCCGTCCAAGAGAAAATGTGCCGACACATAAGGCGTCTCACGGCTTTCGCCGGTAAGCGGATCCGGGCTGGCATAATAGGTGATATCCATCATGGAAATCACCCCTTCAGGGCCTACTTCCACCCAGTCCGTGGCCCGAACCACGCATTCGGCGCATACTTCCCGGGGCGGCAGCTGAAGCCTCCCGCATTCCGGACATTTATTGGCCAAAATCTTCTTCTCTTTCAAGGCGTTTAAAAATTTCCCCATGACCGGGCCGGTGGAAAATTTCTGGGGGATGGAAAGAATCTGTTTTTCACAATCAG
>FWPV01003514.1_pt1 | contig 35323 bp, 38 predicted proteins | sample 2228371 | NCBI WGS metagenome assembly FWPV01 (sample SAMEA103939776, study PRJEB20133) | metagenome | reverse complement strand
GCTTTGAGGCAAAGGGCTATAAGGAAGAGAGAAAACTCATCGTTTTGAGATAGCCCTTCTCTTAAAAGGGACGCCCCGGGTTTTCCCGGGGCGTTTTATTTTTAGGTTATACCCAAAGGCTATAGGGGGAAGGGTATAGGGGTAGTCCCTATCCCTCCCTTTCCAGTTTCTATCAATCTTGGAAAAGGGGAAGGGGTTTATTTCTGACGAAAGACCCGCCTTTTCATCAAGTCAACGAATGCCTCAACCCGATTATAGAAAGCCACCTCTTGAGTATGTTCATCTAAGGAGAGTTGGAGAATTGGGATATGAGAATCCTTGCTGATTCTTTCTAAGACCGGAGTCAGTGTCGTATGGGGCATACAGGAGAAGGGATGGAGGTGAATTATCCCATCATAGTTCTCTCTTATCGCCTTTAGGACATTGCCGACAGTATTCTTATCCTCCCCACCAACGCATCTCTGCCAATAACTCTCCGCCATCTTCTCCATTCTCTTCGTTTCTCTTCTCCCCAAGCGGATGCTATGAAAACCGAGCCACTTGCTGGCGGTCAAAAACGGGTCAACCTCAATCCCCATCTCGCCCAACCTCTCTAAGAGATTGAAGTTGACAAAAGGCTCAATCACGCAGAACGATTCGCCAACTACCTTCACCCGTAAAACCAGTCTTGAAATCCGAGGTAGAGAAAGTATCTTCCTTCTCGCTTCTCTTCCTAAATTCCGCATCTCTCTTATTGTCTTGGCTCTGTCCAAAAGAGTAAGGTAATGTCTCAAAAGAAGGGATGTGTCACCCTTCTTTTCTTCCCTTGGGCGGAGAAAAAAGGCGAGTCGCTCCAATTCCTCTAAGACCTTCGCTTTATAATAGCCCAAAAAGAACGCCCGGCTGAATCTTCTTAGGACTTCAGTTGAGTCTTTGTGCAATCCCTTCAGGGTCCGAAAGATTTCAAAAATCTCTTCCCGCCGCAAAACGAGATGCTGGAAGCGAAACCCTAAGTCTTTAAGGATTAAGTGGGAGAGGTGGGGATAGTAACCAAATCGGCAGGACCACCAGCCACTCGTGTGGACGACGGTGTCCGCGCCCATCGCCAAACCCCTAATTATATTTCCCAGGGTCAACTTAAATGGGATGCACATCAACTCTGGAGCGTATTTTGCCCCAAGGGCTAAGGTAGAACGGGAGTAGGGGGGCGGCACAATTAACTCAATTCCGAGATTATGAAAAATTATCCTTAGGGGAATATAGATATTGCCCATATAAGGAAATGTCACCTTCATCTCAAAAACTTCTTCTTAAAATCTCTAAGAAGGCGCAAAGCCTCGTCTCAATCCCGGTCTCTTGGGTATGCTCATCAATCATTAAATGTAAGACCGGAATGCCTGCGGGCTGGGTAATAGTTCGGTTGATTATCTCGTTCGTCACCGCCGAAGTACCACACCCAAAACTATAAAATAGAATTATCCCCTTCGCCCCAAACCTCTTGGCCAAAAGGGCAGCCCGCAAAAGATGTTGCTCATAAAACCAAGCAATCTCTCTCATTGGAAGACGATTCGCCTCCTGGTTTAAAAGAAAGGTCTCTAATTCAAATTCTTGGGCGAATGGGGTTAAGACGGAAAAACCCATCTGCTCAATCCTTTTCCCTAAATCAAAATTCAAACCCGGGTCAAAAAGGAGGTAGGGATGACCGATGAGCATAACCTTTGGTCGCTCAGTAATTTTTGCCAAAAAGACGGAAGGGAGAGTAATCCTGCCTAAACCTCGGGTCTCTTTTCTCTTCTCTTCATCAACCTCTATCTCCCAGACCTTCATTTGGGGAAATATTGACCGCACCAAATCCGGAAGCCCGAGTGCCTTCGGACAACCGTAATATCCCTTATTATTTATTAAGCACCTCACCATCCGGAAGATAAATAAGGTGGGAACTATCTCTTTTAGGTAGGCACAATGACCGATATAGACCTTCATCGGCAAACAGGTCTCCGGCGGCGCCAATTTCAAACCTCTCATCACTATCTCTCTCGTCGTCTCGGGCGAGAGCAAGATTTCGCATTTGTATTTTTCTTTTAGGTATTTCTCATAGACCGGAAAGTGGTAGTAGTAGTGAAGAGCCCTCGGTATCCCCAATCGCATTAGAATTAGACTCCTTAAGCTTCTCTCTTCTTAATTGCCTCGCTTAAGACTTCCTTAATCTTCTCTGGGGGGGAAAAGTTAATAAGGGCAACCTCAATCTGAACGGCGGGTGGCTTAAATCTTATCCCCGGCGCCGTGGAGATGACTTCAATCCGCTTCACCTGCGGAAATGTCAACAAGAAGTCGGAGCTGAGGATTTCATAAAGATTCTGCCAACCCAAAGGATTAATCTTTAATGTTGAACCCCAAAGCGTAACCCCCAATCTTTGCAATAGTTTGGGCATCGCATCCCGATGGTAATTGGTGGCGATGACGAGATTCTCCTTCTCCGCGATGAAGAAGGCATTCCCCTTCTCCTGGTCAAGGAGTAAATAGATCTCCTCCTTATCAAATACCGCCCGAAAGTTATCAATCAGGGGCATCTTATTGACAATCAGATTGGTGCAGAAAGGTCCAACGAATTCCTCTTTCTCCCACACCTTCTTCGCCTTTTTGTCGGCATAGGCTTCGGAAAGACCGTAAGATTTAAAGACCTGGTGGAGGTTTTCCATCGGAACCAACTTCGGCAGGCTTCTCAAGAGGAGACCGGTGCCAATTTTAGGAAAGAGGAGGTCTTCGGAGATCAAGAGAAACTTATCCCTCATCAGGCGCAGAACCATATTTTCACCTCAAGAGATTCGGATTTAACCTTATCGCCCTCTCTAAGGCTTGGACCGCCTTTTCCTTTTCTCCCTTCTCCCGATAGACAATCCCTAAGTTATACCAGGCGGTGGCATTGTTGACTCCCTCCCTTATTGCCTTCTTCAATACCCTCTCCGCCTTCAAGAGATGCTCCTTGGACTTAGATTTACCTTCGTGCTTGGCGGCTTCGTAATAGACCTGACCTAAGGTGCAAAGAAGCACTGGGTTTTTCCCATCAATCTTGGCCGCCCCTTCTAAACAGCGAAGGGAGTTTTTGTAATCGCCTTCGGCTAAGAATAAAATGCCGAGATTATAGAGGGCGGAGAAATTTTTCGGAGAGAGACCGAGAGCGGTCTTAAAAGCTAACTTAGCCTTTTCTCTCTCCCCCATTCTTATGTAGACCGCACCAAGATTAGAATTGATCTCCGGCTCATTGGGTTTAATACTCAACGCCTTTTGATAGACACTGACCGCCCGCTTAAAGTCCTCCCGGTAGGTATAGATACTCCCCAAAAGAGAATAACTGGGTAAAATGCCTTCCGATGTCGGAGCCAAATTGATTGCCTCGTTGGCAAAATCTTCCGCCTTGATATAATTCTTTTCTAAGAAAAAGAGTTTGGCAATCTCTTGAGCAAAAGGCGCATCAAAACTCTCTTTGGTCGGAGAAGTCTCGTAAAGAAAGAGGAGATTTTTTAATCGCCGACTCTGGTCCTCTTGCGGAAACCGACAGAGGGCATAAAGGAGAAGCCGGCAAAAATCAACCCTTTGCCCCCCCGGAATTGGTGAGAAGGAAAGCGGCATTTCCTTGGCCACTTCCCAATTGATTGGTTTCTGATCAATGGTAATCAAAAGGCTCATTTGGTCATCAACCATCTGGAATTGGCAATCAAAACCAAAACTTTGTAAGACATAACCCTCAATCAGAACCAAAGAGAAGTTGTTTAAGGTCCCTTTCGGACCGAGGGCGGTGTAGACCTCTAAGCTCTCCTTTAAGCTCCGGCTCACTTCCTTCACCTTCGGTCGACGGGCGAGGAATTTTTCGTGGAGAGCGGTAAGGAGACGAAAACGGCGCTCAAACTCCTCGGGGATGTCTGGCTCTCTCTCCTCACCAATTATTCGCCGGACGCAATAGAATAACCGTCCCAGTTCAATCACGTCCTCCTCACTTTGAGCAAAGAGGGAAGAGAGGGTAAAGGAGAGCGGGATGTGCCCGCCAAATCTCTTGAGGAGGGAGACCTTCTCTAAGAATTTTATCTCGGAATCAGATTGGAGAAAATTGGCGCAAGAGAAGAAGGGGAGAGAGAGGATTTCCTTGAATAACTCATCCTCTTCCTTCGGGAGGATTCCTTTTGCCCGTTCGGATAGACGCCTCCGCTCTCTTTCCGAAAGGAGGATAAAGTTCTTTTCCTCTTGAATCAAAATCGCCTCCGCCCATTGGCGATTGAATTCCAAAAACCAATCAACACTCTCTTCCCGCATCATCAATTCTATTAAAATCAAGAAGAAAAGTCAATCAAAAGTTAAGGGAGATACTTCATCCTGATCTTCTTTATCCCCCAGAAGATATTCTCGCGAATCCGCAAATCTCTCTTATAATAATTTTTTAGCATCCGCCTAATCCGCTCTCTTTCCGAAAGTTGGGCATAAGGGCAAGGGTTTCTTATTGGTTTCAGACCGAAGATATTTAAATATCCCTCAATCAAATCATCGGAGAAATAATACAAAGGTCTAATGATATAAAACTTCCCGCCGAAGAAATCTTGCTTCGGAAGAAAGGTGGCAACTTCGGCGGTGAAGAAGAGATTGAGGAGAAATGTCTCGTTCACGTCTTCCCGGTGGTGGGCGAGGGCAATCTTCTTTATCCCCTTCTCTTCCGCCAAGGTGAAGAGCGCCTTCTTTCTCTCCCGGGAGCAGAAGAAACAGAAGTCCTCGCCGATTTTCTCAATCTTCTCTCTAATCGGCAACTCCTTTATTTCATAATTGACACAAAGTCGCCTAAGGATTTTCTCAATCGGAGCGGTTGACCAATTGGGGAAAGATGGGGCAATGTGCACCGAAAAGATCTGCCAGCCCTTCTTTCTCCTCCGATTATACTCATGAAAGAGATGGAGGAGGCAAAGGGAATCTTTGCCCCCGGAAAAGCCGATTAATACCTTCTCCCCATCAACCAAGAGCTGATAATCCTCGACCGCCTTCTTAAACCACCCGAAGGCAACCTTTAAGACCGCCTGGGGTGATTTCCGAGCTAAATTAAGCGGTGATTTTTTCAACGGCCGGGTATTGAGAAAGGAATTCTAAGAAGAAACTCTTTATCTCCGCTAACCTAGCCTCGCTCTTTCCCTCAAACCGCAAGACCAAAATCGGCTGGGTATTGGAGGCGCGCAAAAGACCAAACCCGTCCTCCCATTCTACCCTCACCCCATCAATCGTAATCACCGCCAGATTCTTCCTCCGCGCCAAATCGGAAAAATAATTCTCCGCCTCCGCTACAATTCTAAATTTCTCCGCTTCCGGACAACCAACCCGAATCTCCGGAGTTGAGAGATAAAAGGGAATCTCCGCCACTAATTTCCTTAAACTCCCTCCGTTCTCCGAGACGATTTGGAGCAACTTCAAACCGGCATAGATGGCATCATCATAACCAAAATAGTCTTCCCCAAAAAACATATGACCCGACATCTCCCCAGCTAAAAGCGCCCCCTCCTCCTCCATCTTCGCCTTAATCAAAGAGTGACCGGTCTTCCACATCAGGGGCTCGCCACCAATCTTCTGGATATACTCCCTTAATCCCTTTGAGCACTTCACATCAAAGATAACCTTGGCGTTTGGGATTCTCTCTAATAAATCCCGGGCGTAGAGACCGAGGAGTTTATCTCCTCGGACAATCTTACCCTCCTCATCAACCGCCCCGATTCGGTCGCCATCACCGTCGTAGCCGAGCCCCAAGTCCGCATCCAACTCGCCAACCAGACTAATGATATCCTTCATATACTTATCAACCGTTGGGTCAGGTAGATGGACGGGAAAGTTGCCATCCGGTTCTAAATTGATGAAGGCCGGCTCAATCGGATAATCCCTCATCAACTCCTCTAAGAGGATGCCAACCGTGCCGTTCCCGGGATCAAAGACCACCTTTAGGGACCGATTGAATTTCACCTTATTCTTCAAAGTCGCAATATAGAATGGAATTGGGTCTAACCTCTCAATCCTCCCTCTTCCTTGTCGGAAAGCTCCCTTCTCAATCACCGCCCGCAGTTTTTGAATCTCCTCCCCATAGATAGTCTTTTTCGCTACCGCCACCTTAAAGCCGTTATACTCCTTCTCATTATGGCTTCCGGTAATCTGCATCCCGGCACCTTTCCCATAATAAAAGAGCGAGAAGTAAAAGACCGGTGTCGGTACAATCCCCAAATCAAAGACATCACAACCCGTAGAGATAATCCCCTCAATCAAGGCATCCCTTATTCTCTCGGAGGAGAGCCGGACATCACGACCGATTAGAGCCTCCTTAATCCCCTTCCCTTGGAGATAACTGCCATAACCTTGTCCAATCTTAAAGACGACCTCGTCGGTCAAATCTCGTTCCGCAATCCCCCGAATATCATATTCCCGAAATATCTCCGGATTGAGCATAATGACTAATTTATCCTAAATGGGAAAAAAGTCAACTGGTTTCCCTATTGACATTTTTTTATTTCTTTCTATACTAATCAGTTACGAACTCCAATGCCTATTTCTCATTTTATGGGGAGTTTTTGGTTCTTTCCGAACAGCCCATAATTTTGGAATAGGTGCGGAAAAAATGACGGAGGTCATTATGAATATCTATGTCGGTAATCTGCCGAGAGAGGCGACCGATGAAGACCTGCGCAAGGCATTCGCCGCCTTCGGGCAGGTGACGCAAGCCACGGTCATCAGGGATAAGTTCTCCGGGCAATCCCGGGGCTTCGGTTTTGTTGAGATGCCGAATAAGAATGAAGCCCAAAAAGCCATCTCCGAGCTTGACGGTAAGGAGTTTATGGGCAGAAATCTTAGGGTCAATAAAGCCCGCCCTCGGGAGGAAAGGCGTCCGGGTCCTCGGGGTCGTGAGCGAAGAGGTGGCCCGCATCCCTTTTGAGAGAGGATCGGCTTTTCCCAACCAGCAAAGAAGGGAAGGTATCTTTTAAGAGAGGAGTAAATTATGTTTCTCTTATTTTTACTCTCTTTTAATTTAGGAAAGTTTTACCAACCGAATATCTCGGCTGATTCCACCCACACCTATGATGTCCGATTTTATCGCTTAACGATTGATTTGCCAATGACCGATGCCTCTTTTACTAGCCACGAGGTTGTGGTGATTAAATCCGAAGTTCCCGTTTTGGATACCTTCTCTCTCCATTTCCTTAGTCTGGTCTGCGACTCGGTAAAACGCAACGGTGTCCATCTCCCTTGGCGCACCGATGACCAATATCTAAGAATAACCCTAGACCGGGAATTGCCTCAAGGCGAGTCAACGGAAATATCCATATTCTATCACCGGAATCCCACCACCCCAAATAACGGTTTCCTCTATTACCGCCGGGGTGGAAATACTCTCCACAATATCGCCTACACCTGCACGGAGCCATCTGATTCTCGGACCTGGTTTGCCTGTTGGGATGAACCTTGGGATAAGGCAGAGAGAGGCGTGGAAATCTTTGTTACCGTCCCGGACTCTTATACGGTCTGTGCCAATGGTCTCTTAGATTCCGTGGTCTATGATTCCCTTCGCGGAAAGAGGTCCTATTTTTGGCGACACAATTTTCCTATCGCCACTTATCTAATCTGCTTTGCCTCTTCTATCTATGCGACATTCTCCCATTGGCACCAAGTCTCCCCAACCGAATCCTTACCGATAAAGTATTATATCTGGCCCGAGGATTCCTCTTTTGCGGTCAACTCTTTTCGTAATACACCCTTAATGATGCGATTCTTCTCCGACACCAACCTTTATGGTCCCTATCCCTTTGAGAAGTACGGGATGGTCTCTTTATATCCATTCGCTTGGGGCGGGATGGAGCATCAGACGATGACCGGTGTCCACCGGAATTGGGTGACCCAAGGGAGTGAAGCCGGGATTGCCCACGAACTCGCCCACCAATGGTGGGGAGATATGGTAACCTGTTTTGACTGGGCAAATATCTGGCTCAACGAAGGTTTCGCTACCTATTCTGATGCCTTGTATATGGGTCACACCCAAGGGGGGTCTTACTTCCGGAATCTGATGAATACCCGAAAGAATATCTATTTTCAAGAGGATATGTCTAACCGTTTCCCAATCTATAACCCGCCACCGAATCAACTATTCGCTTATGGGCATATCTACTGCAAGGGGTCTTGGATTCAGCATATGTTAAGATACCAAGAAGGTGATACGACTGCCAACTCTGGACTTTTCTTCCGCGCCTTGCGGGTTTATGGCGACTCCTTTAAATACAAATCGGCTAAGACCGAAGACTACAAAAGAATTCACGAGAGGGTCACCGGTCTCAACTTGGAGCGATTCTTTCAAGAATGGGTCTATATGGCCGGTTATCCCAATTATGACATCCAGTGGTCAAAGACCAGAGAAGGCGACTCGTTCCGGATTGAGATCTCTATCTCCCAAAACAATGGCTATTTGGCACCTCCGGTCTTCCATATGCCCGTGCAAATTCTCCTTTCTAATCCAAACGATACCGCTTTAATCACCATCCCGATTGAGACCTCGCCCCAAAGAGCCGTTTATCACCTCTCCTTTGAGCCTCTTCAATTGACATTTGACCCAGGGAACTGGCTTTTGCACAAAGCCACTATCCGCTCGGGAATTGGCGAAGTCACCAGAGAAAGAGAGTTTCTCCCCCAAGTCTATCCGAACCCATTCTCCCATTCCGCAAAGATTATTTTTGACTCACCACTCACCGAAGGCGAATTAGCCATCTTGGCGGTTAATGGTCGGAAGATATCCCTCTTGAAGAGAAGAGGGATGAAGGAGTATGAGTTAGAAGGCAAAAATTTATCCCCGGGGGTCTATTTCCTATTTCTCAACAAAAGGTGTCTCTCAAAGGTGATTAAAATTTGAGGAGCCGACGACTAAATTTACCAAACGGCGGTGGTTTTTGATGAAGAAGGGGATATAACTGATAAATGAGGTGATTAAGAAAAACCAGGTGAGATAGAGGATTGGTCTCGCCAACCATCTGATGGCCAAAGCATAGGTAAGGATTAAGAGGGCAAAGGCAAAACCAGTTAATTTCCCAAAGATGTTGGAACAAGGGACTACTCCTCTCCGCACCAAGAAACTGCCCCCGATAACGATTAGCAAATCCCGCACGATAACCCCTAAGGCAATTGATATCGGCAACTTCTTGATTAGAACCAAAACCACTAAGATACTCCCCACCCAAATTTTATCAACCAAGTGGTCCAAAATCTTACCGACCCCGGTCACCTGATTTAACTTGCGCGCCAAAAAACCATCCAGGGCATCGGTGAGCCAAGAGAAAAGCATCAAAATTAAGGCGGAATAGATTTGTTGACTAATGAGAAAGAATAAGATGAGGGGCAAAAGAAAGAGCCGGGAAAGGGTCAAAAAATTGGGCAGGGTCGCAAACTTTATTATCTCATTCGTATATCTTCGGATCTCACTCATCGCCTCTCCCCACCCCAACGCATCTTATGGCGAAGGATCGTGAAATAGTCTTTCTTCTTCGGGACAATGATCTTTATCTTCTTCTCGGCGGAACGACAAACCACCTCTTCCCCGGGGGCGAAGGACAATCTCTTCTGACCATCAATCACTAAGAACCCTCTCTCCGAACCAGGAGCCAATTGAAAGGTCATCTCTGAATCAGCCGGCAAGACAATCGGGCGCGCGGCGAGGGCGTGGGGGGCAATGGGAGTAATGATGAAAGCCGAGAGGTTAGGATAGATGATTGAGCCCCCGCAGGAGAGAGAATAAGCGGTTGAGCCGGTCGGCGTTGACAAGATGACGCCGTCGCCAACAAAGCGCGAAACCAGCCTCTTCTGGCAATAGACGATAACATCAATGGCCCTTAAGGAAGGTCCAATATTGACGGCGATATCATTTAGCGCCAGGTATCCCTTACCCTTAAAATTTGACTTTATCGCTACCCTTTCTTCAATCTTCGCCTTTCCGGAAAGAAAGTCTTTAATTACCCCTTTCATCTCGTTCGGCGAAAAAAAGGCCAAAAATCCTAAACCGCCCACATTTATCCCCATTATCGGGACTTCACTCTCACCGACGATGTGAGCCGAAGTTAGGAGCGTGCCATCACCACCGATGGCAATGACCAGAGATGTCCCCTTTAAGAAAGAACCAAAAGAGACAATATATTTACCATAGCCAAACTCTTTTCCTTCGGGCAGAAGTTTCACTTTCACCCCTTGGCGGGAAAGAAAGGGGATTAAGGTTCTTAGAATCCTCCCGACCTCTTTCTTTCTCTTATTAAAGACAATCCCAATTTCTATTTTAGCACACCGCATATCTAATCCGCCCGGCGAGGTCTTGATAAAAATTCGCCTCCCCTACCACCGTTTTAATTAACTCTTGATGGCGAGGGTCAATCTCCAAAAAAATTTTGCCCCCTTTCTTTAAGAACCTTTTCCCTTCTTCAATGATTCTTTTGAGATAGAAAAATCCATCCCGACCACCATCCAAGGCGACTCTTGGCTCAAAATCTCTCACCTCCTTTGGCAGAAAGGGAATTTCCGAAGAGGGGACATAAGGTGGGTTGGCGATGATGAGGTCAAACGAAAGGGAAGGAAATGCGTCATCAAAGCCAGAGAAGAGGTCGGAGAGAAATAAATTCACCCTCTCTCTTAATCCATACTTAGAGATATTAATCTCGGCGACCGCTAAGGCGTCTGGGGAGACATCCGCAGCGAAGAGAGAAGAGTTAGGGAAGAGACGGGCGAGACTAATCGCAATATTACCCGAACCCGTCCCCATATCTAAGACCACAAGCGGTTGGTCAGAAGAGAAGAAATTGAAGACCAAAAGGACCAACCCCTCAGTCTCGGGTCTGGGGATGAAGACCCTCTCGTCAACATAGAGTTCTAAATCTAAGAAGAAGGCGGTATTGGTGAGATACTGGGTTGGATAACCCTCCTTTCGCTTTTCCAGGAGGGCAAGAATTTTTTCGTCAACTATATTTTGAAGGGAAGAATAAAGTTGATAGCGGGGGATTTTGTAATAGTGAAGAAGCAAATTCTCCACCTCCGCCTTTGGTTGAGAGAAAGTTGCGCTCAATTCTCCAATTATCCCTTCTCCCGAGGGGATTAATCCCTTTTCTTTTTTTCGGGTGGGCATAGTTCTCTTTCGATCTCGGCCTTCTTTAAGTTCTCAATGATTGGCTCTAATTCGCCGTCAAGGATTTCTCCTAAGTTATAGAAAGAGATATTGAGTCGGTGGTCAGTAACCCGGTTTTGGGGGAAATTATAGGTCCTTATCTTCTCCGCCCTCTCACCCTGCCCGATCTGTCTCCGCCTTTCGTCCGTTATCTCTTTTTCCTGCTTCTTGCGCTCTCTTTCCAAGAGCCGGGCTTTTAAAATCTTCAAAGCCTTTTCTTTGTTCTGGTGCTGACTCCGCTCATCCTGACAAGAGACAACGATACCGGTCGGCAGATGGGTTATCCGGACAGCGGAATCGGTCATTTGGAGATGCTGACCGCCGTGCCCCCCAGCGCGAAAGACCTCAATCTTCAAATCCTCCGGATGAATATTCACTTCAACCTCTTCTGGTTCCGGTAAGACCGCCACGGTCACAGTTGAGGTGTGTATCCTTCCGGAGGCCTCGGTCCTTGGGACCCTCTGGACGCGGTGCACCCCCTGCTCAAAGCGGAGGAGAGAATAAGCAAAACCTCCTTCCACGGCAAAAATTATCTCCTTAAAGCCACCTTGGTCCGAAGGGGTGGAAGAGAGGACGGAATAGGCGAAACCTTTCTTCTCAATGAACTTGGTATACATCCGGAATAAATCCGCGGCAAAGAGTGCGGACTCCTCACCACCAGCGGCCGCCCGAATCTCCACGATACAATCCTTTTGGTGATAGGAAGAAGAAGGTAAGAAGTGAGCGCAAATCTTCACCCAAAGGCTCTCCTCCTCTCTTCTTAACCTCTCTCGCTCCGCTGAAACCATCTCCTGCCAATCTTGCCCAGAAAGACTCTCCAACTCTTTCATCTCTTCTCTAATCCTTCGGAGGCGCCGAAAATCGGAAACGACCTCCTTTAACTCCTTATATTCCCTCAGGAGGCTGGTGAAAACTTCGGGTTTCGAAATCGTCTCCGGGTTTGCCAAATCCCTTTCTAACTCACCCAACCTCGCCTCAAGGGGTGCTATCCTCTTTTCCAATTCCTTTATCTCCATCATCTCACTTACCGCCCAACATCAAACCCTCTCCATCTCCCCCAAAAGGGTGAGAAAAGAATTCCAGAGGGCTTTAGCCCGGATCTCCCTTCTTTTTCCATCAGTTGAGATGAAAACCCAATTCTCAAAAAAACGAGCGAGGCGAGAGTCTTTTGCGCCTGAGAGACGGTATTCTCGGGAGAAGACATTCTCTTCTACCTGGAAAATGTGTCGGGAGAAGAGGAGGATAAACTCCTCGGCGTGGCTACTAAAATCGTTCATCAATCTCTTGCCCAAAAAATCTTTGGCCAGGGTTAATTCGCTCTTAATCTCCTCCGCCAAAAACAAGAGAGAGAAAGGGACTTCTTCCTCTTCGTTTAATCCCTCTGAGAGAGCGGTGAAGAGGACCTTCTCCTTAGCCAAATGACAGACAATAAGTTCCGAAAGGAGATAGAAGAAGAAAGAGAAAAGGGGGCGAGAAAAGTCATTCTTTAAGAGAAAGCGATTTAAGACCTTCAAAGCCCTTTCAAAAGAATAGTGCTCTTCTTGAAGGAGTTCAAAGGAGCGCATAATAGGCATAAACCTTACAATCGCCAACCATATTTTCAATCAGAGAGTATTCATTCGCCTGATGAGCCATCCCCTCGTATCTTCCCCAGACACAAGCCGAAAACCCGTTCTTCCGAAGGAGACCGGCAACTGTGCCTCCACCAATCCCGCCCAATCTCGGTTTCACCCCATAGACCGCCTTCACCGCCTTCTTTAGTCGCCTGACCACCTCCGCCTTTCTATCCACCGCCGGTGTTGGCTCTCCTTCCATCACCACCGAGAAAGAGACTTCCACCCCAAACCTCTTAGAGAAATCCTTAATCAAGTCACCAATAAACCCCTTCACTTCCTCCGGAGGACACTCGGGTAAAAGCCGACAGTCAAAATAGAAGACATCTTCTCCTGGAATCGTATTGACATTCGGGACATTCGCCTCCCTCTTCGTCGGCTCAAAAGTAGAAGAAGGCGGTTGGAAGAGTCTATTCCTCTTCCTAAAGTGGCGGTGTAATCCCTTATCTAACCCGCAAAGCAAAAGAGAGGCATAACGACTGGCATTTAAGCCGTCTTGGGGGGTGGAGCCGTGCGCCTGTTTTCCTTTGACCGTGAACTTCAACCAAAGGATTGTCTTCTCGGCAATTTCAATCAGAGAGCCATCCTTATTTCCCGCGTCCGGAACAAGAATTAGGTCATCTTTCCCAAAGAGAGAGTAATTCTTGAGGATATGCCCTATCCCATACCGACTGCCTGTCTCCTCATCCGCCACAAAGAGAAGCGAAAGATTATACTTGGGCACAAGACTCAACCTCCTTAACGCCTTTAAGGCAAAAATGCTGGCAACCATCTCCTGTTGATTATCTTCTGTCCCCCGACCGTAAATCCGACCATCCTTTACCACTGCCTTGAAGGGGTCATTCTGCCAGAGCGAGATTTCCCCGGGCGGGACGACATCTAAGTGGGTCATTATCCAAATCGTCCTCCTTCCATCTTTTCCCGGAAGCGAAACCCGAATATTCGGTCTTATGTCTGAAATTCGCTCGTCAAAGACATTGAACTCCTCAACCTCAAAACCACTCTCCTGAAGAAACCCTTTCAAGAAGAGCGCCTTCTCCTTCTCTCCCTTGCCGCCGTTCTCTGGTCCAATCGCCGGGAAAGAGGTCAACCCGATTTGGAGTTTGACCATCTCTTCTTCCTTAGACTCAATCTCTCTAAATAATTCCTCTATCATCTTCATCTTGCTTCTTACCTCTACCTTCTTAAATTCATCACCTTCAATATTAACACACCCCTTCTTATTTTCAAGACCGCCGCACCATTCTTGTCTCCCTCTACCGAAAGTGAATGAGAATGATATCACCATCTTGGACCGCATAATCCCGACCCTCAACCTTCACTCGTCCGTTCTCTCGCGCCCGATGAAAATCCTTAAATTGGAGTAGGTCAGAATAGGACAAAACCTCCGCCTTAATGAAACCCCGGGCAAAGTCCGAATGAATCTTACCGGCCGCCTCAATCACCTTAGAACCACGCCTGATTGACCAGGCTCGGGTCTCTTCGCCCTTAATCGTGTAGAACCTGATCAAGTCCAACTTATTAAAGGCAAGTTGGACAATCCCCCAGACCCCTTCTTCTCCTAAACCTAAACTCTTCCGCATCTCTCTCTTCTCTTCCTCGGGAAAGTCCGAAATCACCTCCTCTAACCCACAGGAGATTAAGTAAGCCCCGACCTCTCTCAACTTTGGGTAGGAGGAAAGAGAGAAGACCTCACTATCACCACAATTGAGGACATAGATAACCGCTTTGGCCAAAAAGAGGTTGTATTCTTTAATCAATTCTTTCTCCGCCAAACTCAAAGGACAAGGAAAGTGCCCCTTTTCAATCTCCGTCTTCACCTTCGCCAAAACTTCTAACCTTTTCCCGACCTCCGGATTTTTGCCTTCCAAGGAAAGCTTCCTCATCTGCCGTTCAACAACCTCCAAATCGGCAATCAGTAACTCATTCTCCACAATCTCCTTATCCCTTTCCGGGTCTACCTCATTATAGATATGAGGGATAGATTCCGAAGAGAAGGCACGGAGCAGATGGAGAATCAAATCAACCTCCCGAATGAAAGATAGAAACTTATTCCCCAAGCCCTCGCCACAAGAGGCATTCTTCACCAAACCAGCGATGTCAACGAACTCAATCACCGCCGGAGTTAGTCTCGCCGGTTTTAATAATTCACCAATTTTATTAAGGCGCTCGTCCGGCACCGGCACCACCCCGAAGTTCTTTTCAATCGTCGTGAAGGGATACAAATCCACCTTCGCCCGGCTCCGGGTGAGGAGATTAAATAGAGACGATTTGCCAACATTCGGTAGACCAACAATCCCCACCTTCATTTTAATAGCCTCTTCCGATTAAACCGACTCATCGCCCGATCAATTCCCTCTTTTAAAAAGAGAGCGAGCCCATCGGCAACCGCTCGAAAAATCTGGGGGAGGTTTTCTTTCTCCTCCAAACTAAATTCACTCAATACATAATCGGCGGGCGAAGCGGGTGGTTTCCCAATCCCAATCCGCAGCCGGGCAAATTTCTCGGTGGCGAGGTGATAGATGATACTACCTAAACCGCGATGCCCACCATCACCCCCTCTCTTCTTAAACCTTATCTCCCCAAAAGGAAGATTGACATCATCACAAATGACAAGAAAATCGTCCGGTCTTTTTCCCAAATACTCCTTCACCACTACCCCCGAGTTATTTATGTAGAGAAGCGGCTTGACGAGAAATAAGTTATTCTTCTCATCAAACGCCTCCTCGTAGGAAGCGAAAGACCGAAATTTTATCCTCTTCTCTCTTGCCCAGAAATCTAAGAGAAGAAAACCGATATTATGACGGGTCATTTGATACCTCTTTCCTGGATTCCCTAAACCAAAGATTACCACTTAAAAGTTTATAAAACAGAGACGCGCCAAATCTTCAGAGAGGATTCGGTTGGCGACTTTATTGAGGTCTTTGGCACCCAGGCATCTTGCTATCGTTTCTCTTTTAATTAAAAACCTAATCAACTTCCCGGTCTCCCTCTTCTTCACGACTACAAAGGCGGGAAGAGAACGCAAACTCTTGCCTCTACCCCCTCCTTCTCTTAAACTAATATTACCTTTCCCCATCGTTGTGCCGAGGGAAGCTTGGAGACCATCAATTAGACAAGTGAAGGGTTTCTTTTTCTTTACCCAGACATCGACCTCCAACTCCATAAAACCCTTAGATTTTAGAGCCCTCTTCGCCACCTCGCCAATCCGAAAGCCTAAGGCTAAGAATGGTCCATTATGACCGTGGAACCGAATCGCCTCCTCATAAGTCAATCCCATCCTCTTGGTGCTTTTCTTCATTAGTCAAATTATAAAAACCCATTAATAAAAGTCAAGGTTGACTTATATTTTATTTTCGTTATCATAAAATGTTATTCGTACGAGAGAGGAAAATATGAAGCGGACTTTCGGCTTTAAGTTAAAATGGGCAGTATGCTTTGGATTTTTCATCACCCTTCTCTTCGCTCAGGTTCCTTTCGGCGCCCGAATGAACGGCGGGAAGATTCACTACCGAGACGGAAGATATAAGAAGGCAAAGGAGCTATTTGAACTCGCCTTGAAGGAAAGACCAAACTCCGCCGAGGCACATTTCTGGCTCGGTCTAGCCCTCGCCCAATTGGGTGAAGTCCTTACCGCCGCGGAACATTTCCTCTCCGCCTTCCAATTAGACCCCTCTTATCTCAATTTAGCCAAGAAAGAAGAAGATAAGAAATTCCTGGTTTGGAGCGCCTTTTCTCAGAAGACCCAAAAACTCCTTCTCGCGGAGAGTTACGAAACCGCCCTCCCCTATGCCCAGATGTGTATTCAAATTGATGAAGCGCAACCGACCGGTTATACCCTTCTCTCCCAGGTCTATGCCCAATTGAATAAACTGGAAGACCTCTTCCGATTGGGCGAAGACTTAATTGCGAGAGATTCCCTCTCCCCCCAGGGTTATAATATCCTCGGCATCTATTTCTTCACAAAGGCAATTTGGGATAGCGCCGCTTTGGTTTATGAGAAATCACTCAAACTTTATGAAGATAGAATTGAGGTCCACAAAGAAAACCTAAAGAAAGAGCTGAAAAGGGCGGATGCGGAACTGGTGATTAGGCGACTCGTTCAATATCAAGAGAATAAAGATGTATCGGGTTTTCAATCTTATGTTGAGGATTCCCTCCGCCTCAAACCGAAGTTGGGTCTTTTGGCTCGGCTCACCTTAGAACTCTACAATACCATCTTAGAGAAGAACTTCGCCCAGTTCCGCACCGGCACCGCTTATCTCCAAAAGAGCGCCCAAGGGGAAGAGAGTTTGAAAATCTTGTATCTCAAAAAGGCCGAGGCGGCTTTCGCCAATTTACTCGCCCAAACCCCTGAAGACATCGACGCCAAGTATAACCTGGGATTTGTCAAATACTCCCTGGGGAAAGAGAAGGTTGAAGAGGCTTGCGGAATCTTCCGAGAGCTGGTCTTGACCGGAAGACTCATCACCCAGTTAGAAGAAAAGGAGAAAGAAGAAATCTCTCTCCTCTTAACTAAGGAAAAAGGCAAATCCGCGATTCCTCTCCCCCCCGAGATCGCTTCCTCAATTGGGAACGGGAATTTTGTCTACATCTATCTCTTTGATACGCTCTCTCCGTTTCTCTCCCCATTGCCGCCGGCCACCTTGGAGAATCTCTATCTCTTATTGGGTGCCTCTTATGTCCGGGTAGCGGACCTAAAGAAGGAGAAGGGTTATTATGACTCCGCTATTACTTCCTTTCAGAGGGTTATCATCTTAAATCCCGAAAATACCGATGCCTACCAGAACTTAGTTGTCGCCTATCGGGAGAAGGGCGATAAGAAGATGGCGGAAAAGATGTATCTCAAGATGGAAGAGATTAAAAAGAGAAAAGGGCAAAAGTGAGGGGGTGGTTTTGAATTTTGGAGTTTAAGGAGAAGAGAATGAAGAGCTTATTGAATATTCTTATTGCCGTCCTTGTCTGTGCTCTCCTTTATATCCTCATCTATCCTCAATATCAGGAGAGTAAGGTTTACACCTTAAAGGTTGGCACTGACCGCTCGGTGAACCCTCTGATTCTCTTCTTTGCCGAAGAACGCGCCATCCTAAAAGGACAGAAGTTGACCCCGGAGTATATCTTCTCCGACTCGCCGGATTCTCTCTTTGAGAAACTTTTAACCGATGAGATTGACATCGCTATCTTGCCCTGGTCTTACCTCTTAAAGCGGGTGATTGAGAAAGGGGAGACGGTAAAGGTCTTTATCTCCCAAAACTTCCGACTCGGCATCCCGGTTGATGCCATTCTTACCAACCCAAAATCTAAAATTGGTGCCTTCCAGGACCTGAAGGGGAAAAGATTGGGTTATCCCCCGATCTTTCGGGATTTATTACCCTTCATCCTAAATAGTAACGGTCTTTCCCCAAAAGACCTCATCCTTCAAGAACTCCCTGCCGAAGAAATCTCTCGGAAACTCCTAAGCCAGGAATTGGACGCCGCTTTTCTCTTTGAACCCTACCGAACCAAATTGTTGCGGAGCGGCCAATCTCTCTTGTTAGATGCGGTCTTACCAAAGACCTTCCTCACTCCCTATCCGGCTTTCGCTTATGCCCTAAACCCAAAATTCCTCCGGACGAAACGAAAGGTTGGGGTCCGATTGAAAATTGCGACCGATATGGCGATAAGTCTCATTGATAAAGAGCCACATAATGTCCGGGAACTCCTCATCCAGAAATTAGCGCTCGACCCAGATCGGACCAGAGATTTTAACTTGCCGGAAATTGAGAAGTTAGCCGGAATTAATAAAGCCGGTCTCATCTCTTATCTTGCCCATCTGGCTGATGGGGGGCTTGTTGAGAGAGAGAAAGTCAAAGACTTTAAACCGGAGAATATCCTCGTGCCGCCGCTTGAACTTCAACCGTAACATTGCGGTCGTGCTAAGCGGGAGGCTGGCGGTCTCCTCTCCCCGAAATCCGCCTCATGCGGGGCTGAAGGGCAGGTGCGGGGATGGGTAAAGAGATAACCAAAGAGGAAGTAGGTGATGAAGATTGGGTCTGACAATAACCATCCTCCCAAACTCCGCCAGGACCGGAAGGTAGCAACGGTAAGGAAGGTCTGGTTAGTTGTCAGGAGGCCTGATTGGAGCCGATGCCTTTTTGGTTCTCTTCTCTTATCCTCCAACCTGTCGCACGACCGCTTTTTGGGAAGAGATGCATAAAGTCCTCTCGCTCAAATATCGCCCCCAGACCTTTGATGAGATTTGTGTCCAAGACCACGTGAAGATTACCTTAAAGAAGGCTTTGGAGAATAGAAAGATTGCCAACGCCTATCTCTTCTGTGGTCCCCGGGGTGTTGGGAAGACAACGACCGCCCGGGTCTTGGCGCGCTGTCTCAACTGCACCGCTTCCCCCCAGCCAACTCCTCACCCCTGCGGTAAGTGTCCTCCCTGCCTTGACATTCCCCACTCCCGCTCCCTTGATGTCTTAGAGATTGACGGTGCCTCCAACCGGGGGATTGAGCATATTCGCGACCTAAGAGAAGAGGTGAAGTACAGCCCGGTCTTTTCCCGGTATAAGATTTACATCATTGATGAAGTCCATATGCTCACCGAGCCAGCGTTTAACGCCCTCTTGAAGACCTTAGAAGAACCGCCAGCCCATGTGAAGTTTATCTTTGCCACCACCGCCCCCCATAAACTACCCGAAACAATTCTCTCCCGGTGCCAGAGATTTGACTTCCGAAAGGCTGAGGTGGAAGAGATTGTCTCTCGGTTAAAAAAGATTTGCTCATTAGAAAAGATTGCGATTGAAGAGAAAGCCCTCTATCTTATCGCCCGCCGCGCCGAAGGGGCGATAAGGGATGGAGAGGTCATTTTAGACCAAATCGCTGCCTATGCCGACCAAAAGATTACCGCCCAGATGATTGAAGAAGTTCTAAATATCGTTCCGGAAAGGACATTCTTCTCTTATTTCCAAGTGTTAAAGGAGAGAGAAGATAAGTTGACCTTTGCCTTCTTAGAGAAAGTCTCGGAGTCCGCTTACGACCCAATTGAGTTTTTCTCCGGGCTCGTCAAATTCTTCCGAACCCTCCTCTTGGTGAAAAATGAAATCCAACCTCGCTTCCTTGGTCTCTCCCGGGAAGATTACCAAAACTTACAAAAGGAAGTGCAAGACTTATCTTCGGAGACCCTCACCAATATCTTGACCATCCTCCTTGAGCACGAAGAGAGCCTTAACCGCACCTTCTTTCCCGAAATCCTCTTGGAGATCCTCTCCCTCAAAATCCGTTCTCTGCTTCGTAAATAATATAACTATGCCCCCCGAGTTATTAAAGAGGCTCATTGCCCACTTTGCCCGTTTTCCGGGGATTGGGCGGAAGACCGCCGAGCGGATCGCCTTCTTCATCTTGAAGCTGGATGAGGCGACATTTAAGGACTTCTTAAAAAGCCTCGTTGCCTTTCGGCGAGAGACCAGACCCTGCCCTATCTGCCTTAATCTCACCACTGGTGGAAGGTGCGAAATCTGTCAAGACCCAAAAAGGGACTCAAGCCTCCTCTGTGTCGTTGAGGACATCTCCGACCTCTACGCCATTGAAAACACCCAGTCTTATAAAGGTCTCTATCACATCTTAGGTCTTGTTCCGCCCGACGGGAAAGAAGATAATCCGGCAATTGAAAAACTCCTGACCCGAATCAAGCGAGATAAAATCAAAGAAGTCATTCTCGCCACCAACCCCACCACCGAGGGCGAATTGATTGCCAACTACCTGGCAAAGGTCTTAAAGCCCTTGGGAGTCTTAACCACCCGGATTGCCCGGGGGATTCCCTTGGGCACAAATCTTGAACTGGCGGATAGTCCAACCATCACCCAGGCGATAGAAGGAAGAAAAGAGATTTGACGAGAGCAAGATTTTGAGCTATAATGAAAATTGGGAGGAGTTATGAAGATTAATATCACCGCCCGACACTTTGAACTCCCAGAAAGGGTAAAAGAGCTAATTGAGAAGAAAGAGCGGAAATTTAAAAAATATGAGGCTAAGATCATTAACCTCTCTCTCATTCTCGCCCAGGAGTCAACCAATTTTACCGCTGAGGGTAAGATGGACCTAAAATACGGTATGCTCACCGCTAAGGCGAAAGGACCAGACTTAGGAATTACCGTCACGAGTGCCTTAGATAAACTCCTCACCCAACTAAGAAAGGAAGACGAAAAGATAAAAAAGAAATGGCGAAGATTAAAGAGATAACCCTAAAGACAATCAACGAGGAGAAAGGGCCGGACTTGAGTCTAAGGCTCATCGCCGGCGAGAGGGGTCTAAAAAGAAAAGTCGGGACGGTTGACATCAATCGTCCGGGTTTAGCCCTCGCCGGTTATATCCGGCACTTCCCAAAGGATAGAATCCAAATCATCGGGCGGACCGAATCGGACTTCCTCTCCACCTTAAAGAATAGGGAGAGAAAAAAGGCGGTGGAGAAGATTCTTCACCTCTCGCCTCCAACCTTCATCTTCACAAAACCGGCTAAGGTCTTTCCTGAGTTTATCCAAGAGGAAATCCCAATCTTCAAGACCTCCTTACCCACCCTCCACTTAATCCACCAACTGACCACCTACCTTGACTACAAACTGGCACCCGAGACCTACTGCCACGGCGACTTGGTTGATGTCTATGGTATCGGTCTCTTAATCACCGGAAAGTCCGGGATTGGAAAGAGCGAATGCGCCTTAGACCTCGTCGCCCGGGGGCATCGCTTGGTTGCGGATGACTTGGTCCGAATCCTCCGCCGGGGAGAAGGAATCTTAATGGGTTATTCCGCCGCCAAGTCTCAAAAACTTCGCCACCACATTGAAATCCGCGGGGTTGGAATCGTAGACATCTATAGCCTCTTCGGTGTCCGGGCGATAAGGGTCCAGAAGCGGATTGAACTCGTCTGCGAACTCGTCCCCTTTCGGACTGGGATTGAGGTTGAGCGGCTCGGTTTAGAAGATAAGTTCACTAAAATCTTGGGGGTGAAGATTCCATTGGTGCGAATCCCGGTCATCCCCGGAAAGAACTTGGCCTTAGTCTGCGAGGTTATCGCCAAAAACCACCTCGCCAAAATCCTCGGCTACCACCCAGCCAAGACCTTCTACGAAGAGATAAACCGGATAATGGAAGGTAAGCCGAGCGTTGACCGGGCGATAACCGAAGATATTGAATAGACCGAAGGCGTGGCCAGCCAATAATGGTCTACGGAATTATCCTTGCCCAAACCGGATTGGATAGGGGCTACCAAAGGGCGTTAAAAAACCTCTTCGGCAAAATCACCAAATTTTCCTTCTTTTCCAATCGCAACCTCTCCGTCCCAGAAATGGAGAGGCTCCTCTTAGAAAAGATTGGAAAAGTTAAGGAGAAGGAGATTCTAGTCTTCACCGACATCATCGGGAGTAGTTGCTGGCGGGCTTGTCTCTCCTTATTAAAGGAGAAGGTCGCAGGGAAAGAGATTGCGGTCATCACCGGTTTTAACCTACCGATGCTTTTAAGATTCTTACACTATCGGGAGAAGTTAAAACTATCCTCCCTCCTCTCCTCCCTCACCGAGGCGGGAAAAGAAGGGATAAAGGTAATAAGATAGGGGGCAGAATTGAACTACCTTAAGTTCACTATCCTCGGGAAGTAACCCTTTTTGGTAACAAGGAAATAGATACCGGCTGGCTTCCCTTTTAGAGATAAGAAGTTTTTACCTTCCTTTAGTTGGAAAGACTTTAATCACCCTCCCTTCCCCTTTATCTTCCAATCCAGTTCCGTAATACTCAAAGCAGCGGTACCCAAGTTCGTAATTTGCCAGATGGATTAGACCATTATTCACTTCCAGCCAAATGGCCGTGGAACCTCCTCGGTAGTAATAGCCGACCTCCCTTGGATAGCCAGGGTTGGAGATGTCATATATCCTCAAACCCATTCTCCCAAAGGCGACGAAGGCGAGATTTCCCTCCACCCAGACACCAAGGCACTGGTAGGGAGTGATGGAAAGAGTTGTAACTTCTCTTATCCAATCTGGATTTTTAATATTAAAAATCCGAAAACCGCCATAATTATCCGCAACAAAGGCTAATGTCTCCTTCACAAATACATCTCTGGTATAATACCGAGATGGGAAATCATCCCGGAAGTAAGGTCTTTGCGGGTTAGAGACATCAAAGATCCAAAACCCAGCCTGACCGCAGGCGGCATAGATTAGGCTATCTCGGATGACAATCTTATTGATATCAAAATCGGTGCTTGGCATCAGAAGTCGGCTCACCTCCCTTGGGTTTCTTGGGTCTTTCACATTGACGCAATAGAGCGACCACTGACCGGCGACAAAGGCAAGGGTCTCTTTTAGGGCGCAGGTCCGAAAGCCAAACTCCCAAGGGTATTGAACACTTAAGGAGCAACTGCCAACCAAAATGATTGAGTCAGGATTGGCGAAGTTGAAGATGCAGAGCCTCCTCCGCCCGAGGAACCCGGCATATAATAAAGTATCCCTTACCGCTGGGGAAGCCACGGCATATTTAGTCACGCTATCTACCGGAGGATACCTACCCCGCAACCGAACCTGTGGTCTTTGGGATATATCTAAGATGAAATAACCGTTTACGGTATTGAGGAGGATGAGGGAGTCGTTTAAGACCTTTATCTGAGGCACCAAACCGATGAGTTCAAAGATTGATAAGAAGTTTAAGGAGCGGGGGTCTCTCGCATCATAAAGGCAAATCCCTTTCTCATTTTGCAAGACGAGGAGATTTCCAAGCAGGACAACTCGGAAAGCCCTCTCTCCGGTGCGAGCGATGATTGAGGGCTCTCTTGGATTCCTAACATTGAGGGCGACACAACCGGAGTCATTTTCCAGAACTGCACAATAGAGGATTGTGTCCACCAAGACATAGTTCCTAACATATCCTGGGTCATCAATCTGACCAACCCTTATTCTACCAATCTCCCTTATATTCTGTGGCTCCTTCACATTTAAGATAAATAGGGTATCATTTGAGTCTACACCAATATAAGCGACCGTATCTTTGACAAAGACGGAAAGGACATAGAAGTCTTCACCCCTCTGCCACCCACCGAGATATACCGGATTTTGGGGGTTGGAGATTGAAAAGACCTTCAATCCACCATTGCCCGCGGCAATATATACTCTTTCCCCTTCAACCGAGAACTGCCAGACTGCGTATCTCCCCTCAAGGCTAATCTTACCAACCCGGGTTGGGTTCCTTGGGTCTCGGATATTGAAAATCTCCAGCGTATCATAATTACCTGGACTCCCTTCTCTTTCTCTCTGGACGAGGAAGGCGAAGGGGTCTTTCAAGAGGATTTGCTAATATCCACGGTCTCTTACCTGAGCAACCTCAGAGAGAAAAATCCGAAAGCCCTTCTCCCTATCGGCGCAGTATAATAAGTCTCCCCTCTTCTCCATCGCGCAGAGGTGTCCCCAGTGCAATATTTCTCCAGCCTTTATTGGTTGGGAAGGGTTTGAGATGTCAAGAATCCAGAAGCCACCGGTTAGACCGAGGAGCATAAACGAGTCAACAATTACCGGACCAGCGAAGTCAAAAAATGGATATTGAGTCACATAGGGCCAGCGCATCACGGTCCTCACATTTAGAGACTCCTGGGCGGAAAGGGAGAGGAAAAGAAGGATGAAAATTATAAGATATCTCATAAGTTCCTCCTTATTTTATCTTTAAAGGGAGGCGGTTTTCCGTCTCCCCCTCCTTTTATTCTTATTCACGGTTGAACTTCGTCCCTAGGCCAGCACTGATATGAGTAGGAGTGGTCGGTTCGGCTGGCTCATCCTGGCGCGGGGTCTGGGCAAAGAGGATACTTATAAATCCTACTAAAAGTAGATAGATAGAGTTTCATTTTTCCCGCCCGGCTGGCATCTTTCCAGTCTAAAACATTATACTCGAAAAAAGAAAAAAGTCAATACCCTTGAAAGTGAAGAATATTTTGGGATAATTACTTATGAAACTACTCAATATCCTCTTTTCACCCCAAAGGTATTTTTAGCCTTGAAGGAGAAGGCCGAAGGCGTGGCGCAGCCACTGCCGGTTTGGCTCCTTCCCCTTATTATCGTCCTATTTTGCGCCCTAATCCAGACCTTTGTCGCTACCCGCTATTTCCGATTTGAAGAGATTGCCGAGAGGATGAGGAAGAGCAAGCCCGAGCTAACTAATCGGTAGGTAACTCTTTTTTAAAGCCGGCTTCATTGGGCAAAAGGGTTCTCTGGACATTGATGACGACGGTATCTTCGGTCTGGGAGGAGAAGTGCCCCAAACCTTCCCCTAAGGTATCGGGTTCGGAGTTCTTTAAGACCAGATAGCGATACCGGTTATCATCCCAGGCGAAGACCTTTATTATGTAATTGGCGGTTGTGTCAAAGTAGAAATCCCGCCAACGTCGCAAATCAACGGCGGTATCCTGGGTGACGACCGGGATTAAAGGCTTCGTCGTATCCGGATGGATTATAATTAAGAAGTAGGCCTTCCGCCCCTCACTTTCCTGCCAGATGATTGAGTCAAAATCTCTTACCGCGATTGTCTCCCGTTCTCTGGGCGAGATGATGCGAAATGTGTCCGGAACCCTTGTCCTACCCCATAAGGTATCGCCACCAAAGATCACGAATAGGTGATAGGTGAATAGTGGTTTGACCCACCTCTCTTCCCTCCGATCTTGATAGACCCCCCTTTTATTCGTCTCAAAGAAGTAGGTCGTCTCCTTATTCTCCTCCTCAACGACAAAGACCTGAGCCCCGGAGACCCCAGCGGTATCTCGGAGCTCACTCCCTAAATCGTAAAGACTATCAACGATTACTAGTTGGTTGGTATATCTGGGATTTAGGATGGAATAGGCGAATAATATCCTCTCCCCCTCCTCAACCCTCTCTTGGCAGGCGAAGAGAGTAAAGATTACTAAGAAGAGCCGCTTTCTCATCAGAATCGCCACTCCAAACTGAAAGAGGGGAAGATGGGGAGCATATAGAACCCCTTTCGCACCGGCGGGTCCTTCTCATACTCGTAGTAATAGAAGAGGAGGTTCTTCTGGTTATAGAGGTTTATCACCTCAAACCGCAATGTCAAGTCGCTTTTTCTAATTGACCAGCTCTTCTCCAAGGCAAAGTCCAAGCGGTGATAGGGTGGATAGCGAGCGTTATTCTTCTCCCCAGGAATTTCGGACCAGAAGAAATCCCACTTCTCATACCGGTGTCGCCAATACCAAAAGCGGTAGCGACCGACTGGCTTGGTGTATGGGTTTCCCGTGGCAAAGACAAAACGGAGAGCGAGAGAGAGACCATTCTTTAAGGAATAACGCCCAATCAGGTTTAGGTTGTGCCGACGGTCATAGAATGGGAAATAACCCTTCTCACCAAACTTCACCTTCACCCAAGATAAGGAGTAGGAGAGCCAGCCCGAGACTCGACCGAAGTCCTTCCTTCCTAAGAGGTCAAGACCGAAACTCCTCCCCTTCCCTTCTTTCAGAATCGTCTCCTCAATTTCTAATGGGTCAAGACGCTCATTCATCTCATAGAGCCTTCGGTAGTCTTTAGAGTAGAACTCAAGATTCAGGGATATATCTTCCCTGAACAACTTCTCTAAACCGAAGATGTAGTGATTGGCGACCTGCGCCTGGTAAGGTCCGAAGGTTGGAACCCAGACATAGATGAAGGGGATAGGCTGGAACTCCGGTAAGAGGGCGGAGATGAATTGGCTATACCGCCCAACCGCCAACTTCATACAGAAGTCATCGCGCAGGAAGTATTTCAGACCAACCCTTGGATTGGGCTCAAGATAGACTCTCTTCCCCTTATATTTGACGAATGAATTCTCAAACCGCAGGCCCGGCTCAAAGAGCCACCTCCCCTTCCGCCACTTATTGGCGAGATAGAAGTTGAGATAGTATGGCTTCCCCTTGATGTCAAAGAGGAAGCCTTGGATATCCGCGTCGTAGCGGAATTGAACCGCCTTCCCCTCCAGCCCAAACTTAAACTCGCTCTCGTTCGTCAAGTAATATACCCCCTCACCCTTTAACGAATGCTCGTTCACCCTGTCCTTCACCCAAATTAGACCTTCGGCGATATCAATATCGTAGAAATAGTGGCTGAAGGTGAAGTAGGTCTTTATCCAGACTTGGGGTGAGAGGATATGCCGGAGGAAGATACTTTCGGTTCGATTCCCCCAGCCGAAGTAAATCCTCGTCTTCCGGAACCCAAAGTCAAAGAGATCGGAGTTGAGAAATCCGGAGAAGAAGATTTTTGTCTTGGCGGAGAGCTCTAAGTTGGTCTTCAAGTGGAGGTCATAGAAGTAGTAGGGGAACTGAATCCCAAATAGAGGCAAGACCTGATCAAAGTAGGTCCGGCGGAGGGAGAAGAGGAAGGAGGCGCTTTTTTTGATTGGTATCGGTCCTTCACCAAGGACCTTTGCCGAGAGGAGAGAGGCGAAGAGATTCCCACTGTATCGCTCTTTATTCCCCTCCTTAACATCAACATCTAGGACCGAAGATAGCCTTCCCCCGTATTCAACCGGAAAGCCGCCCGTGAGAAAGTCCGCGCCTTTCAAGGCGGACAGGTCAAAGACCGAAAATAGCCCGCCGATATGGAATGGGTTATAGATATTCACCCCATCCAAAAGGACCAGGTTCTGGTCCGCGGCACCACCCCGAACATAGAGGGCGGACGAGAAGTCATTCGCGATCACAACCCCCGGAAGGGACTGTAAGGAACGAATCAGGTCCCCCTCTAAGAAATGGGGAAAGGAGCGAATCTGGAAAGGCGAGACCTTAATCAGACTCCCCTTCATCTCCTCCCGAAACTCGCTCCGCCTCGCACTCACCTCAACCTCGGGCAAGGGAATCAACTCCCGCTCCAGCTCAACATTTAAGGTGATTAAGGTATCCCTCTTCCCAAAGACCTCCCTTTTCAATTCCTGATAACCGACATAACTGAAAACGAGGGTATAACTCCCTTCGCTAAGACCGGATAAGACATAATAGCCCTCTTTATTGGTCGCGGTGCCAAACTGGGTATTCGCCAAATAGACATTACAACCGATTAGGGGTTCCCTCGTCCCCTTCTCTAAGACAAACCCCTTAATCACAAAATTAAAGAAAAAGAAAGAGACGAGATAAGGCATTGCCGCTCAATTATAACCGATGGTCATTTTTCTTCAAGACCTTGCCGACCGGTGAGAATCCAGAAACGGGTTTGACAGCTTGGGCAAGAGAGGAACTCTTTCGTCCCATCTTTGGAGTGGGCGAGATAAGTGAAATTAGAGATTGGCGCCGAAAAGGAGCATTTGGGGCAGGAGGCGAAGCCAAGTCTCTCTCTTCCTTGGGGAAAACGATTTCCCATCTCCTCCTTCCCCCCTCCCTCGGCACAAGGCTCCATCCTCACCAGATAGAACGAGTTCTTCCCCTTATAACGATAAGCTTGAACAATCCCCTTCTCTTTTAAGGAAGAGATCGCCCGACTGACACTCCGCCGGTCTTTTCTAATCTTTTCCGCAATCTTTGCCTGAGAGAGGTAGGAGCGGTTATGATAAGAGGAGCGCAAGAGCCAGAGCAAGACCTTCAACTCGCCTGCCTTCAAGGCGGCGAGACCATCAATCAAGTAGTTAGGAAACTTTGTCCAGCCCTTAGACATAAAGCCTCTCCTGACTTCTCAGGAAAAATACCTCCCGCCCTTTATCTTCGGCTAAGTCAAAGTGGAGGACCGAGGGCATATCTCCATAAAGGACAATCCGGTTCACCCCGAGAAGAATTAGACTCTTAATTAAGAGAAACCTCTCCCTTGGTTTCCCAACATACAGATCCGCGGCTAAACCCCGAAGATGGGGCGAATCCTTACGACCGCCAACCTTCAGATTCTGTCTCGGACAGCGATAACCCGAGAGGAGAACCAAGGGAAAGGGAAGAGAGATGCCTAATTGGAATAAGACCCGATTGACCGCCAAGAGATTATCTAAATACTCGTTGGGCAACCTCCGGCAACAAGGGCAGAGAAGCGGTCTCACCGATTCGTTTTCCCATCTTTTCATCATCTCCTCCAGTTTAACGAGATAGGGGGGCTTCTCCCCCTATCTTTCCCTCTCTACGGCGCGGGTGGCAGACTTATCCCGAAGATATCAATCCGGAGTCTCTCCAGAACCGTGGGCGAGAGCGCCCTTGACTGCCACTTCGTCTCACAGATTCGGACCTCATTGAATAAGACCTCGCCCCCGAAGTTATTCACCAGGCGCCACAACTCCCGGCAATAAGAGAGATACATCGGATAGAGGGAGATTGGGACCCCCTCCGCATCTAAGATTGTCTTCGCCGCCTCCTCTAAGGAGACGAGACTGGGGAAGATATCCGAGACCTGCTCAATCATCTTCGGTCGGAGCGCCGTAAGCCGCATCTTCACAATCTCCGGGTCTAACTTCGCCTCATACTTCTCCTTTCGCCTTAAAGCATTCCTGAGCGCCATATTTTCACCACCTTCTCCGCCTAAGATTTACCCATTCGGGTAGAGGCGGATATCTAAATATAGAGTAAAAAAGGGGCGAAAATCTTACACTTAACCTTTTAAATTTTTTAAGTTTTTAAGTATTGGAAATTTTAAGGAGTTGTCTTAACTTTCTATAAATTTTCTAATCTTCTTCCAGATGACCGAGTTCTCCTGGTATTCCGGATAGGTCTCATAGATATGCTCTAAGAGTTTAACTAATGGGTATTTCCGGTATCTCCCTTTAATCTCTGCCACCGCCTTTTCCATCTCCCCTCCCTTCTTCAATAACCCCTTCACAAACTTCAACCCCTCCTCGGTGAGCCGGTATTCAATGCTCCAACCCTCCTCCTCAAAGAATTCGCTAATATCCCGCTCTAAGGGCGAGACCTTCCGCCGGACCTTAACCTTCTCAATCTTACCTTCCTTTTGGAGAGTCTCTAAGTCTTCGTATAACTCCTTACTGAATGGTCCATACTTATGGAGGGCGAACTGGTAATAACCTTCAACCATTTGGTCAATCCTCTTCTCTTTGAGTAAGAGGAAGAGATACTTCATAATCCTTGTTATCCCCCGAATCCCCCTTCGGTTGGGCTCAAAGAGCAAGAGGAGGAGGAGATCGCTCCTTTGGCAAACTGGAACTTCCCGCTTCATCTCCGCCATCTTCTTCTCAATCCTCTGCCAGACCCTCTCCTCCCTCTCTTTCGGCATTCGCTTTTTACCGAGCGCTCTTTGCAAATCAAGCGAGAGCGACAAGTAAGGCGAAATCTCTTCTCTTAAATCCGGATACCGGGCGAAGAATCTCTCCAAAATCTCCTCATCCCGCCTCTTCCCCTTCTCCTTTCTATAGAACTCGTCAAATTCCCCCAAGATGAGGGCGACCTTCTCCTCTTTATTTCTCATCACTCCCTCCCAATATCTTCTTCAGTCTCTTCTTTGCCCGATACAACAAAAGATAGACATCCCTCTCCTTCTTCTTCAACTTCTCGGCAATCTCCTTCACCGAATAACCCTCCGCATAGAATAAATTTAAGACCGCTTGATATCTCTTCGGCAGTCGGCTGAGAGCCAGACGGATTCTCGCAACCCCTTCTGATTCCTCTCTGGGATTGGCAAACAGCTCTTCGGGAGGATCTTCAAGCCGGGGAAAATTCCTCTCTCTATCCCGAGAGATGAGACTGATGACACTCCGGGCGGTCATCACCAACCAATTCTTCAACGAACCGCCCCGAATCGTGGGCAGGAACTCTAAGAAGCGCTCAAAGGTCTGGGCGACGACCTCCTCGGCATCGTCCTCATTCTTAAAGACCTTCAAGCCATAATAGAAGAGGTAGTCGTGATACTTCTCATAGATCTTAGAAATCGCCTCTTCATCATAATCCTTTGCCTTGGCTAAGAGCTCTTCGTCGGAGGGTTTCTCCATAAATTATCTTACCAAAATCTTCCCCTTTGGCAAGCAACTTCTTCTTAATTGACAAGAAGCCGAAGTTTGGTAAAATTGAGGATGAGAAAAAGGAACTCCTCCCCACAGCAAACCACAATGTTTGGCACTTATGATTTCCCTCCGCCGAAGAAATTGTGGAGGCTTACGCTAAGGAATTTAACAATTATGTCCTCCCCCAAGGCGATACGATATTTGGTTTTTGGATGCAGACCTTAGCGGATTTGGAATTTTTAGACTTAGAATTGAAAGGTCTGACCGAGGAGTATGTGATTAATCCAGTGGCGCGGACAGTTGATTTCAAAGGGGATGAGGACTTTGTCCGAATGCGCATCGCCCATTTAGAAAAGGTGAAAGGAAAGATAACTCTCTATACCGAATTCGTTGACCGCTTTGGCGATACCAACGCCTAGGCCTTTCATAACCTCTACCCCTACAAGGGAAAGTTTTACCCCCGAGTAGTGAGAACCCTAATCAATGCCTTTAACTTAAAAGAAGAAGCACTTCTCCTCGCCCATTTAATGGCTGACGACCGAACTGGAAGATATCTTGCGCGCAATTGAGAGCAAAAGATGGCACCACCCTGACCCCCTAATTCATAAGTTAATGCTTCTCATCTACTTTGATACGATTGACGCCTTCCTTCGGACCTCCCGATACGACCGGAAAGGGAAGGTTGGGCTCTTTTTTGAAAAATTAAACTACATTAAAGCCTGCCAGAAAAAGACCCAAGAGATTAAAGAGAAATACCGCCTGAAATTTGAACCAGCCCGCATCATTGAAGGGGATGTCTTGGAACTAAATGAGATGGAGGAGATGAAAGAAAGGTTTGATGCCTGTATCACCAGTCCCCCTTACTATTTTTCAATTGACTATCTGGGAAAGGATAAAGTCGCCTATGATTATTGGGGTGTGGATATGAAAAAGATTGCCGCCCGCTATTTAGGGATGAAGGAGAGTAGTCGAGTAAAAAGTGCCTATCCCGGTCTACCGCCAAAAGTGGCGATGTATTACAATGACTTAAAAGAATCAATCAAAAACATCTTTCGGGCACTAAAACCAAAAGGAAAATTGGCGATTGTGATTGGTAACAGCACCGTCAATGGTAAAAAGATACCAACGACCGTTATGACCAAAAAATTCGCCGAAGAGGTAAGATTCAAATTTGAAAAACTAATATTTAATCCCCTACTTGGTGCCCGCAACCGGGCGATCCGGGGCGAAAGTGTCCTTCTCTTTGAGAAAGAGAAATAAGGGTGATTAAAAAAAGAAATCTTTTCGGTATCAAGGCAAAAGAAAGGTTAAACCTTGGCGAGTTGCTCCTCTACGAGCCTTACAAAAATATTTTAATAAATTTCCGAGAGTTATGCTTAAACCTTCAGGCGAAGGACTTTGACCCAGTCGCCAAAGTATATGATGGACTTCTCAGTGCCCCTCCGGAAGTTAGAGAGTATTACGAAGCGCTATTGGGTGTTACTTCTTACTACCAGCACAGCCAGGGCGGAAGGGGAAAGGATATTGAAAAGAAGTTCGCCTCATCATTTGCTCCCGCCTCTTTAGAAATCGAAATGGGCAAATTACCCTTCTGGTTAGAATATCCGTCTCTCCACAAAAAGAAAGTATCTTCACCCAAGAGAAGTTCTCTCCGGAAGAAAAGGCGATAGTTTTGGTAGAACTGAAGAACCGGGTAGATACCGGCGGGAGATTTGGACATCGGAGAAATTCGGTATCTTGATTGACTATCTCCAAACCAACCGAAAATTATTCCGAAAGGAAGGAGAAGAACTTTCTTTGGCCGAGCTCCTGGAGCGCTTCGGGATAGAGATCTTAGAAATCTACATCGGTGTCTTATTTGACAAAGGCGACAGACCGGCGACACTTGAGAGCGATAAGAATTGCGGCTTCTATTCTGCGAGCAAGCAAGGTTTTGAATACCTCCAAAACCTCATCCGCCAAAATCCGAATTCCAAGATTTTAAGAGAAGATTTGGAGAATCTCCAGATGGAATTCAGTTTGCGTTGTTCTAAATTGAAAGTGAGAATTGGGGCCCTTTACGGCGACGACATCCCGTTGAAACTCTTCCGCAAGAAATTCCCCATCTCTGACCTCCTTCTTCTGAAATATGATGACATTTGGTTATCCCAACTAATCGCTATAAATTCTGAATGTGGAGAGAAGGAATTGTTAACTATCTAGTTACTAATTATGCCTCGGAATTTAACGATACGCTCTTACCCCGGGGAAGAGAGAAAGAAGAATATTTAGGCGACCTCATCCAACTCTTATGCGCCACCGAAGCCTAAATCTTTTACTCTAAGCCACTCTCTTATCTCAACCGCTGGTCTTTGGTTAATACCTTTATTGCTTTGAGGGCGCTCTTCTCTTTATTCTTAATCTCTAACATCAAGTCAAAGTCAATCCCCCTACTTGCCGCCAAGAAGCGCCGAAAGTCTCTGAGGTCAATCGTTCCGGCGTGCGAACCAAAACGGGCATCTTTCTTGGGCGAAGAGTAGTCAACGATTAGATTGCCATCCCTCTTTTCCCAGGTCTTCGCCACCGCCAAGAGACAATCCGAAACCTTCCCAAAGGAAGGGTTGAGCCGATGGTGGAAGTAGTCAAAGACCACCGGAAGACCGGTCTCTTGAGAGACCAAGAGACAATCTTCTAAGTTATAACTCCTCTCATCATTCTCAATCACTAACCTCTTCTTCACCCCCTTCGGCAACCTCTCATAGTTTCTTAGAAACCGCTTCAAACTCTCTTCTTTATCTCCGTAGACCCCGCCGAGGTGGATTTGAATCTTGGCACTCTCGTCCTGACCCAAGAGGGAGAGGACCTTCTCGTGATAGACCAACTCCCTAACACTTGCCTCAACCACCTCCTTTCGCTTCGCATTGAGGAGGACGAACTGGTCCGGATGCATTGTCACCCGCATCTTATTCTTCTTGATGAAATCCCCAATCCTCTTAAAATCTTCCTTGAAGTATCTCTCCCAGTCAAATCGGCAGACCGGATGGGAGGCGAAGGGGACCAAATCCGAGGTGATGCGAAAGAATAAGAGGCGATGCCTCTGGTTAAACTTTAAGATTTCCAAGAGACAGGCGAGGTTATTCTTTACCTTCTCAATCAACAAATCTTCCGAGTAATTCTTTAAGCGGAAGGTCTTTGTCGGTTTACAGCCAAGAGTGAGATTAATACAAGGATAACCAACCCGCATCCCTTGCTATTCTATCTCTTTATCGCTTCCTGTCAACAAATTTTGTCTCATAGATGGGACAGAAATGTCTCATAGATGGGACATCTCTGTCCTATCTTAAAAATGGGATAGAGATTGGGCGAGAAAGAAAAGAGCCAAATTTTTGCCTTGGGTCAAGAATATTAAGCTAAGACTAGTAAATTAAGAATACCCCTCTCTTTCTAAATTAGATAAAAATCTCACTTTTCTACCCGCGGACATATCTGTCTCGTGATGGGAAGGCTAATCTTTAATTTAAGGCTATGGTTTTACATAAGTTGCCTGATTTTGCCCAAATTTTACCTCCTTACCCCCTCTATCGCCTCTTTAATTTTGGTCCTTAACTAATTTAAGACCGAAGTTTAATTCTCACCCTTCGCCCGATTGAATCCCAAAGCCCCTTCCCAAAAAATTGGCTGATTTTCGTTTTCAAAAAGAGGCGGTAGAGGTCTTGAGTTGCAGGCGTAATTGAATCTCCTTCTTGAATCCCTGAAATTAGCGATTGAGAAGATTCAGAAAGAAGAAAAAGAGAAGGATTGCCCCACCCAAAAAGAGCCAGCCGAGATAGGTTGTCAGGAAGCCGGTGTGGAGTGCCTTTGAAGCCCGAACCAAGGTTGAGCCGATCTTACTCATCCTCTCGTAGATGTCAAAGAACCTCGCCTCGGCAATCTTGTAGAGCTCGTTCAGGAGTCTAATTGACTTCACCGAGTCGTAGAAGAATGTCCCGGGAAACCTCCCTGCCTCCAGGTCAATCACATCGGTCCTCATCTCACCACCATCCGGTAAGGTCACGAATGCCTCCGGGGCTTGAGAGATTGCCTCCCCACCAACGAAGACCTCTGAGGTCTTCGTCTTCCCCTTTAAGGTGAGGAAGTAAAGCAAAAGACCGAGAGAGAGGGCGGCAATGATGAGGATTAGTGGTAGACCGGTGAAGGCGAGGGTTGGAAATTCCGCTAGACCGACAATTGGACCGAAAATTGCCTTAACGGGAATGAGCGGAAATAGACCGAAGAAGATGCAGAAGAGGGAGAAGATAATCATCGGCAGAACCATCTCTAAACCAACCTCTTTAATTTCAAAGAGCCGCTTCGGTCTCTCGCCGAAGAAGACCGAGTGTAAGACCTTTAAGAAGGAAGCCAAGGTCAAGACGCTCCCCAGCATCGCCAGAGTCAGGAATATCGGAAAGTACCAAGTCTTCAACTCAAATACCCCTTGGTAGATTAAATACTTAGAGAAGAAGCCGTTTAGGGGCGGGACGCCGGAGATGGCCAGGGAGGAGACAAGGAAGGCGATAAAGGTTAGAGGCATAACCCGAGCCAGACCGCCCAAATTCTCCAAGTTCGTCTCACCGGTTTTCTCTTCAACCGCCCCGGCACCCAAA
>FWPV01003513.1_pt1 | contig 35324 bp, 47 predicted proteins | sample 2228371 | NCBI WGS metagenome assembly FWPV01 (sample SAMEA103939776, study PRJEB20133) | metagenome | reverse complement strand
GACTATACCCTCCTGTGATGATTTTTTAATATTTTCTAATATTTTATCATAGGAGGGCATATTTGTCCGAACTAATGTCCGATCATCAGATAAATGTGGCTTGACAAAATACTAAGTGTTTGATATAATCATAAAAGTTGTCTGTTAAACGCTTATTTTGAAGTATCGGAAGGGGAGGTTAATTAAAAAATTTGTTATCTTGGTTTTCTGGTTGAGATGCCCCAAAGGGGCTATATTTTTGTCTGTTAGTTTGGGTAAAAGGAGCTATGGAATAGAATAAATAGTCTTATACCTCGCCGTCAATCACAATTAATGAGTTGTGAGCTATCCGATCGTTGACTTTCTGTTTGCCCTACTTTTCTGGACAATGATTGAATAGTTTTAAGTTGTGATTTGATATAGAACTTAAAACTGATAGTCAATAATTACTGATCGTTTTTCTATATATTTTTATGTTATATGAAGTATTCTTATGTCTGGGAGGTATTAAATGCCCACAATTAGCCAATTAGTTAGGAAAAAAAGAAGCCCGAAATCAAGGCGAAGCAAGTCCCCAGCATTGATGGGATGCCCTCAGAGGAGAGGTGTAGTTCTTCAAGTGAAGGCGGTAGCTCCCAAGAAGCCAAATTCAGCATTAAGGAAGGTTGCCAGAGTTAGGTTGACACATGGAAGAGAAGTTACCTGTTACATCCCTGGTATAGATCACAATCTACAAGATCACTCAATAGTTTTAGTTCGTGGTGGTAGGGTTAAGGATCTGTCAAATGTCAGGTATCATATAGTCAGAGGTGCTCTAGATTGTGCTGGTGTTGAAAATAGAAAACAGGGCAGATCAAAATATGGAGCGAAAAAGCCTAAGAGCTAAAAGATTAAAGATAAGTGATTAAAGGTTGCTAAAAGATCACGTTCTTTAATCCAAATTGGAGGTTGTATCGTAATGCCGAGGCGTAGAGAAGTAATCAGAAGAGACGTTTTGCCCGATCCAAAATACAATAGTAAGTTAGTGGCGAAATTCATAAATTGCCTTATGCTTAAAGGCAAGAAAAGCATAGCAGAATCTATTTTTTACGACTGTTTAGATATAATAAAAGAGAAGACAAATCAAGACCCATTGAATATATTTCAACAAGCAGTGAATAACGTCAAACCGACATTGGAAGTCAAATCAAGGAGAGTTGGTGGTGCTACCTATCAAGTGCCTGTTGAAGTTAGGGCAGATAGAAAGACGACTCTTGCGATACGTTGGTTGATAACCTATGCACGGGAAAGAGGCGAAAAAACGATGAAAGAACGTCTCGCAGCGGAAATTATGGACGCTGCTAATAATGAAGGTGCTTCAATCAAGAAAAAATTGGATACATTTAGAATGGCAGAAGCTAATAGGGCATTTGCACATTATAGATGGTAAAATTGTAAATTAAAAAGTTATAAATTAAAGAGTTGAAGAGACGATGATCGTAGAAACTAAGAGTAAAAACAGAATAGACGATTTGAGTTCAAACCTCGTCCTAACAAGGACTCGTAACATTGGTATAATGGCTCATATAGACGCTGGAAAGACCACAGTTACCGAGAGGATATTATACTATACCGGTCGTGTTCGCAGAATGGGCGAGGTTCACGATGGCGCTGCAACTATGGATTGGATGGAACTTGAGCAAGAGCGAGGTATAACAATCACTTCCGCAGCAACTACTTGTAAGTGGAAAGGTCATCGTATAAATATAATAGATACTCCTGGTCACGTTGATTTCACTGTTGAAGTCGAGCGGAGTTTAAGAGTCCTTGACGGAGCTATAGCTGTTTTCTGTGCGGTCGGGGGTGTGCAACCACAATCAGAGACAGTATGGAGACAAGCAGATAAATATGGCGTCCCTAGAATAGCCTTTGTGAATAAAATGGATCGTCCTGGTGCAGACTTTTTCAGAACAATAGAGATGATGCGTGATAGGCTTGGGGCAAATGCAGTGCCAATACAATTGCCCATCGGTGAAGAACGTGAATTCAAAGGTGTGATCGATCTTATAAATATGAAGGGCTTAATCTGGAATGAAGATAGTCTTGGCGAAAACTATGACGAAATAGAGATTCCAGATGAGATGCTGGATATAGCTGAGGAGTATAGGGAGAAACTTCTAGAATCTATAGTAGAATTTGACGACGAGGCTATGATCAAATATCTTGATGATAGTCTCACATACGAGGACATAATTGAAGGTATAAGAACTGCGACATTGAATTCAAATATAGTGCCTGTCGTCTGCGGTGCCGCTTTAAGAAATAAAGGCATACAGAAGCTACTTGATGCGGTCACAGATTTTATGCCCTCCCCACTTGATATCCCACCTGTTGAAGGTGTTAATCCGAATACAGGAAAGACAGAGTTAAGGTTTGCCAGTGATGATGAACCACTGTCTGCCCTTGTTTTCAAAATAGTTTTTGACCCACATATGGGGAAACTTGCTTATGTAAGGGTTTACTCTGGAAGATTATCCGCAAAAGATATAACATATAACGCTACGAGAAAAAGCAAAGATCGCATAGAGCATGTCTTAAAAATGCATGCTAACAAGCGAGAGGAAGTTGATTCTGTAGGTGCAGGTGATATTGCAGGCGTTATCGGTCTAAAAAATGTTGGGACTGGTGATACTATTTGTTCAATGCAAAGACCGATATTGTTGGAATCAATATCTTTCCCAGAGCCTGTTATATTTATGGCTGTTGAGCCAAAGACTTCTGCTGATCAAGAAAAGATGATCACAGCATTATCGAGATTAGCCGACGAAGACCCAACTTTCAAATTTGGGACTGATCGCGATTCTGGTCAAACGATAATTTCAGGCATGGGCGAAGTTCATCTTGAAGTTATGGTCGATCGGATGTCAAGAGAGTTTGATGTAAGCGTAAACGTCGGCAAGCCTCAGGTTGCATACCGAGAAAGTATAACTAAAACTGTCATATCAGAACACAAATTCGTTAAGCAAACAGGCGGAAAGGGACAATATGCACATGTTGTCTTAAAAGTCTACCCAATAGAAAAAGGAAAGGGCTTCGAATTTGTTGACGAGACAAAAGGCGGAGTGATACCTGCTCAATTTATCCCAGCAGTTGAAAAGGGAATTAAAGAAGCCTGTTCAATAGGTGTTCTAGCTGGTTATCCTATCGTTGATGTGGGTATTGCTTTGTGCGATGGTTCTGCACATGAGGTCGATTCTTCTGATTTAGCTTTTTCTATATGTGCATCTATGGCTTTCAGAGATGGAGTTAAAAAAGCTTGTCCTGTCCTTATGGAACCGATTATGGATGTGGAAGTAACAGTCCCAGAGATGTATCTTGGGGAAGTGATCGGTGACCTAAACTCACGCAGGGCAAGGATTGACCGTATAGAATCTAGAGCAAGTGCACAAGTTGTCACAGCTTACGTCCCGCTTGCCGAAATGTTTGGCTATGTAAGTGCTCTCCGATCGCTTACACAAGGGCGGGCTACGTATGTTATGGAATTTTCACATTACGATGTTGTTCCCGAAAAGATTTCAAGTTCTATAGTATCAGGTATTGAGGGAATAGTTTAACAACTTTGGAATTAATAGGCTAGATACAGGATTCAGGATATAGATAGTATCCTAAATAGACAATATCCTAAGTCTTGTATTCTGCGTCTTGTTTGTGAATTTTTGTAGAGGTGTCTGATGAATAGTCAAAGAATAAGGGTAACATTGAAAGCCTATGATCATCGCTTGCTTGATGTGTTCACCAAAGAGATAGTAGAAACTGCTAAGAAAACCGGGGCGGAAGTGTCAGGACCTGTTCCATTACCGACGAAAAAGACAATATATACAGTGTTGAGGTCCCCAAATATCGATAAGAAGTCCCGAGAGCAGTTTGAGATGAGGACGCATAAAAGGCTTATAGATATCATAGACCCGACACCAAAGACGGTTGATTCATTTATGAAAATAGATGTGCCTCCTGGTGTGGATATAGAATTGGAGTAATAAATATCCAAGCCTGATATTAGATCGTATTTTAGGCTACGGATATTAAATTGGAAGTAGAGACGAAATAAGATGAGAACAGAAAGACTTGGAATACTCGGAAGAAAAGTAGGAATGACTCGTTTCTTTACAGAAACGGGAGAAGTATTGCCTGTTACTGTTATAGAAGCTGGACCTTGTCCCATAGTGCAGGTAAAGACAAAAGAGAATGATGGATATGAGGCTATTCAGATCGGATTTGGGCAAAAACGAGATAAACTCGTAAAAAAGCCTGAACGCGGACATTTTAAAAAAGGCGAAGTTCAGCCGGTTAAAGTTTTACGCGAGATCCGAACCGAGGGCATAGATATATCAAAAATTGAAAAGCCAATAACTGTTAAAATTTTTGCCCCGGGTGAACTCGTGGATGTAACAGGTATTTCAAAGGGCAAAGGTTTTGCTGGTGTTGTCAAACGATGGCATTTCAGAGGCGGAGATGCAACACACGGAGCAGAAACCCATAGAGCACCTGGATCCATCGGCGCTAGCTCTTTTCCATCAAGGGTTGTTAAAGGTCTAAGAATGGGCGGTAGAATGGGCGGTGACAGGGTTACAGTCCAAAATTTAACAGTAGTTAAAGTTGACCCAAGCAGAAATCTTTTATTGATTAAAGGCTCTGTTCCCGGACCGAACAATGGTATATTAATGATTAGAAAAGCAGTTAAAGAATGATTCTAAGAAATTCTAAGTTCAGATGAGATCAAATTCGTTGATGTTTTGAGTTCTGAACTCTTAGAACTCTTAGTTACATCTTCGTTGAGGGAAAAACAGATATGACATCCTTGAATGTTTATGATCAGAGCGGACAAAATGTAGGTCAAGTTGAAGTTGGTTCTGATGTTTTTGAGACAACTATAAATCAAGACGTACTACATCAAGTAGTCGTGATGCAACTAGCAAATAAAAGAGTTGGAACTGCTTCTACGAAACGTAGAGATGAAGTCAGTGGAAGTGGAAAGAAGTTATTTAGACAAAAAGGCACAGGTATGGCTAGGGCTGGCGATAGAAGGTCCCCTATCAGAATCGGTGGTGGTAGCGTATTTGGTCCTAAACCGAGAGATTATGGATATAAAGTGCCAAAAAAAATTAGATGGCAGGCGATAAAATATGCTCTTGCAGACAAATTTCAAAACGACAAAGTAACGGTTGTTGATTCCTTTAACTTTGAACGTCCTAGCACGAAGCAGATGATCAATGTGATGAAAAGCCTGAATCTATCAAATGAAGAGAAAACTTTGATCGTCCTTGACGAACAAAATGACAATGTCTTTTATTCTGCTAGGAATATTCCTCGTTTGAATGTATGTATCTGGAATTATTTAAACACTTATGATATTCTCTGGCATGATAGGTTAGTTTTTACTCAAAACGCATTGAAAAATGTTGAATCACACTTCTTAGCCAGATAAAAAATGGAGGATAACTCCTGTGAGAGACCCATATAGAATTATAGTTCAGCCTTTACTTACAGAAAGAAGCACCGCTTTGCGTGAAGATCAGGGCAAATATTCGTTTTGGGTTGCCAAAGATGCGAATAAAATTGAAATTAAACAGGCGGTAGAGGCGATATTCCCTGGAGTTAGAGTTCTTTCTGTTAACACAATAACTATGCGTGGAAGCCAAATGCGTGTGAGAGGTAACAGAAAAAGTAAAAAGCCCGATTGGAAGAAGGCGATCGTAAAACTCAGACCTGATGATAAAATTGATATATATGAGGGAATATAATTTATTGAAGACCGAGGATAAATGCTTGTGATTGGAAGTTTGGAGTCAAAATGATTTTTACTATCTATGGTTTAATTTTTTGAACTCTAAATATTCAATCGTTTAGATTATGGAGAGGATTTCATGGCTATCAAAACATATACTCCTGTAACACCAGGAAGACGATTCATGACAACCGCCGATTTTTCGGAATTAACAAAGACCGAACCAGAAGAATCGCTTCTAGTAGCCAAGAAAAGCACTGGTGGACGCAATAATCTTGGGAGACTAACATCAAGACATAGAGGCGGAGGACATAAAAAACAATATCGTATAATAGACTTTAAACGCGATAAGCATGGTATTCCTGCAACAGTTAAAACTATTGAATATGATCCAAATAGAACTGTTAGGATAGCCTTATTGCAATATGCTGATGGGGAAAAACGTTATATAATTGCGCCTTTAGGTCTGACAGTGGGGGAAGTGCTTATGTCAGGTCCAGAAGTTGAAGTGAAAACAGGAAACGCTCTTCCACTGGAGAACATACCAACAGGTATTCCTATCCATAATATAGAGCTAACTCCCGGAAAAGGTGGACAAATAGTCCGAAGTGCTGGTTGTTCTGCTGTTATAATAGCTAAAGAAGGTAAATTTGCGAGAATAAAGATGCCATCAGGAGAAGTAAGGCTTATCTCAATTAAATGCTATGCTACTATTGGACAACTTGGCAACGTGGAGCACGATACTATATCAATAGGTAAGGCAGGACGTTCACGCTGGATGGGACGCAGACCGAGGGTGAGGGGCGTCGCGATGAACCCGATTGATCATCCGCTTGGAGGAGGCGAAGGAAAAAGCTCAGGTGGACGTCATCCAGTTAGCCCTTGGGGTATGCCGACAAAAGGATATAAAACAAGAAAGAAAAAGAAATTATCCGATAAATATATTGTCGTAAGGCGAAATAGCAAAAAGGTTTGAAAATGATCGATAGTAAGTGGTAGATGATGTTAGTAATTAGCAAACAATCGCTTATAGTAGCAAATAATTGCTTATAGCTGACTGTTGATTACTAACTATCATTTTTCAACTACTAAAAAAGGAGTTCTTAATGGCGAGGTCGCTGAAAAAAGGTCCTTATATTGATCCAAAATTATTGGCAAAGATAAATGCCATGAATAAGGCAGGAGAAAAGAAAGTTATTCGCACTTGGTCGCGCAGATCAACGATAACACCTGAATTGGTCGGACACACTCTTGCCATACATAACGGAAAGAAATTTCTGCTTGTTTATATTTCAGAAAATATGGTGGGTCACAAGCTTGGTGAATTTGCTCCCACAAGGACTTTCCGTTCACATGGCGGTAAAGCAGGTAAAAAGTAATTAGTAGTAGGTAGTAGATGACAAATAGTAGTTATTGGATATGACAGTTGCTGATCATTGACGATTAACTGCTAATTACTAATAACTACTCGTTGATAAGGAGGCTCAAAGTATGGAGGCAAGAGCAACTGCCCGATATGTTCCTCTGGCTGCAAGGAAAGTGAACATAGTTGCTGAATTAATCAGAAATAAAAAGGTAGAACGGGCATTGGAGATTCTGCGATTTACAAATAAAGCCGGAGCTACATTCTTAGAAAAATTACTGAGATCAGCTCTTGCAAATGCCAACCAAGATCCAGATATTGATGTTGATAACCTGTATATAAAAAATATATTCGTTGGCAACGGACCGATCCGTTATTGGGCTCATTATAGGGGGCGTTTGCATGTGAATAGAATACGAAGAAGACGATGCCATATTACCATTGTGCTTGATGACGGAGCGGAAGTGAGGAGGTAATACTTGGGACAAAAAACTCATCCAAAAGGGCTAAGATTAGGAATAGTCACTGATTGGGATTCAAAATGGTTTGCAGAAAAAGAATATTCTCGGTTTCTGCACGAAGACCTCAAGATTCAAGGTTTTGTTAAAGACCGGATCAAGCATGCAGGCATCTCTCGGGTTGAAATTGAAAGATATCCAGATAGAAGAAAGGTTAAGATTTTCACTGCCAGACCCGGTATTGTTATCGGTAGAAGGGGCGGAGAAGTAGATAAACTTAGAATAGATCTAGAAAAGTTTATAGGACATGAGGTCAGGCTAGACATTGAGGAAGTTAAGAGACCAGAGATTGATGCCCAATTGGTTTCGGAGGGCATAGCACTTCAGCTGGAAAAAAGGGTGCATCTGAAAAAGGCTATGAAAAAAGCTGTAGAACTGGCAATGCGTTCTGGTGCTGAGGGTATAAAAATTAAATGCAGTGGTCGTATCGGTGGGGCAGAAATGGCTCGTTCTGAGCAAGAAAAACAAGGAAGAATACCACTTCATACTCTAAGGGCTGACATAGATTACGGTTTTTCAGAAGCTAATACGGTTGCCGGTAAAATCGGTGTGAAAGTTTGGATATTTAAAGGTGAAAAACTTTCATCGCCAGATGTTGGAGCAAAAATAGCTCAAACAACCATTTCTGAACAGAGATCAACATCTGAGTCTCAAGAAAGCCAAACTGTATCCAGTAGAAGCAGGGAAAATGGAGAGAAAGAAACACGGGGACGAGGTCAACGTGGTAGAGGTTCCGGCAATAAAGGATATCGTCCCCGTGAAAGAAGGTCCCCTAATAAAGAAACAAACAAAAGGTCAGATGAGGAATCGGAATCATAGGCAATTTTCTGTCGTCAATATTTTGTTACTGATTAGATATGAGAGGTATGCTTAAATGTTAATGCCAAGAAGAGTTAAACATCGCAAAGAACAGCGAGGTAATATGCGAGGAACTGCCTATCGTGGCTGTGAAGTAACCTTTGGCGAATATGGACTTCAAGCGCTTGAACCTTGTTGGCTGACCAACAGGCAAATAGAAGCAGGTCGTATTGCAATAACAAGATACGTTAGAAGAGGTGGAAAAATTTGGATCACAGTTTTCCCATCAAAGCCTGTTACCGCAAAACCTGCTGAAACTAGAATGGGAAAAGGCAAAGGCAGTCCGAGCAAATGGGTCGCTGTAATAAAGCCCGGAAGGGTTATATATGAGATCGCTGGTGTGTCAGAAGAAGTGGCTCGTGAGGCTATGAGGCTTGCTTCACATAAAATGCCAATGAAATGCAGGTTCATAGCTAGAGAAGGTGGACAAAAGTTATGAGAATCAGTGAGATGAGACAGCTCTCCCTTGAGGAGCTAAAAGCAAAGGTCTTGGATTCAAAGGACAGTCTTTTTAGACTGAAATTCCAACTAAATTCAGGGCAACTTCAAAACTATAAAAAGATAAGTCAAACTAGACGTGAAATAGCCCGTTTAATGACAATTATTCGTGAGAGAGAATTAGGCATAGAAAAAAATAATTCTCAAACTAAAACAAGTTAGGGTAGAGTGATCTATGAGCACTTCAAAAAATAAAAAGACCCGTATAGGGATAGTAATTAGCAATAAGATGGATAAGAGCGTCAGTGTGATGATTGAACGACTCTTAGAACATCCACTATATCATAAAGTTATAAGGAAAAGAAAGAAAGTTCTTGCCCACGACGAGCGCAATGAATGCCAAATCGGTGATAGGGTGAAAATATCAGAAACTCGTCCTCTGAGCAAGTTAAAAAGATGGAAGGTTGACGAAATCATTGAGAGAGCGGAATAGGTATTCCGAAGTTTCAATGTTTTAAGGTTATGACACTTGAAATCATAAAATCTTAGAACTTCTGAACCTTAGAACTCATTTACGGAGGATAAACAGTGATCCGCGTAGAGACAATCCTTAATGTTGCAGATAACTCGGGAGCCAGAAAGATCGGCTGTATAAAGGTCATCGGCGGCTCACGAAGACAATATGCAAGAGTTGGCGATATTATAATTGCATCAGTGAAAGAGGCTAATCCCAAAGGTGCAGTAAAAAAAGGCGAAGTTGTGAGGGCGGTTGTTGTCCGAACAGCTAAGGAATTTGGTCGTCCAGATGGTTCTTATGTCAAGTTTGACAGGAACGCAGCTGTTATTGTAGATAATGATAATCAACCAAGAGGAACTCGTATTTTTGGACCAGTATCCAGAGAACTGAGGAAAAACTTTACCAAGATTGTCTCTCTGGCACCAGAGGTTATTTAAATACCTTTGGAATAAATGCTATGTCATTGGAGGCACAAAATTGACTACAAAAGTAAATATAAAAAAGGATGATCGCGTTGTCGTAATCTGCGGTAAAGATAAGGGCAAAACAGGTAAAGTTCTGGCAGTTTTTCCAAGAATTAACAAGGTGATAGTTGAAAGAGTGAACTTTGCCACACATCACGAAAAAAGGCGAGGATACAGGCAACAAGGCGGTATAATAGAACGTGAATTGCCGATAGATATATCAAATGTGATGTTGATCTGCCCAAGATGCAATCGCCAAACACGAACAAGCCGAAAGCTTTTAGAAACCGGTTTTAGAGTTAGAATATGCAAAAAATGCCGAGAGGTTGCTGAAAGAGAATAATTGGAGATAAAAAATGAGTCCGTATGCTGAATATTATAAAAGTGAGGTCGTTCCAGCACTGATCCGAAGATTCAACTATAAAAATGTTATGCAAGTCCCTAAACTTAAAAAGATATGTATAAATATAGGTGTCGGAGGTGCTATTCAAAACCAAAAACTTTTGGAAAATGCTGTCAATGATGTAACATTAATAACGGGACAGAAAGCTACAATCACGAGAGCTAGAAAATCAATCGCAGCATTTAAGTTAAGAGCGGGCGTGCCAATTGGATGCAGAGTTACATTGCGAGGCGATAGAATGTATGAATTTCTCAATCGTCTTGTTAACGTTGCGCTTCCGAGAATCAGGGACTTTCGCGGTGTTTCTAGTAAATCTTTTGATGGACACGGAAATTATTCTTTGGGTCTGGAAGAACAAGTAATATTTCCAGAAATTGAATACGATAAAATCAGCGAAGTGCGTGGGATGGACATCACTATAGTCACTTCCGCGAAAACAGATGAAGAAGCAAGAGAACTTCTGCAACTTATGGGAATGCCTTTTAGACAGGCATAAAATATTAAGTTATTGAATAGCTTGAAGGTGAAGATAAATATATAATTGACGACTGGTATAATACGAAATATTAGATTTTTCAATTGCTTCGCTCTTTTAAATTGACGTTTATGTTTATACTGAGCGAAGCACGGATTATCTTAAACAACAGGAGAGGAAAAACTTGGCAACGACAGCTCAAATGGTCAAAGCTCAAAGAGAGCCCAAATTCAAGGTAAGAAAACACAATAGGTGTCCGATCTGTGGGCGTCCTCGTGGTTATATACGAAAATTTGATATGTGTAGGATATGCTTCAGACTTTTGGCTCGTGCTGGTAAGATCCCAGGGGTCAAAAAGGCAAGCTGGTAATTCTCTTTTTCCGCTTATATGGAGGCACACTTAAATGTCAATGACCGATCCGATCGCAGATATGCTAACAAGGATCAGAAACGCTGGTATTGCTCGCCATGATAAGGTCGACATTCCTGCGTCTAGACTTAAATCAAGCATAGCTCAAATTCTTTTTGACGAGGGTTATATTAAAGGTTATAAAATTTTGGAAGATAATAAACAAGGCATTCTTCGCATATATCTTAAATATGGTCCCGATAAAAAATGCGTGATCTCAGGCTTGAAACGCATCAGCAAACCGGGATGTAGAATATATGTAACAAAAGATAAATTGCCAATAGTGCGTGGAGGGTATGGCTCTGCTATAATATCCACTTCACGAGGCATCTTGACGTCTGATCAATGCAGACGTGAACATATCGGCGGGGAAGTGCTTTGTTACGTTTGGTAGTGAGTTTCGGTTCAATGGTTTAATTTTGATGTTCTATGATTCAAAAGTTCTGTGAAAGATAGACACAATGGTTAATTTTTAGTATTAGAATTTTTGGAAATTAGAACATTGAAATAAAAGAGGTATACGATATGTCCAGAATTGGAAGAAGACCGATAGAGATACCAGAAAAGGTAAAAGTTACAATTAATAATAGTGAGATCAAGGTAGATGGTCCTAAAGGAAGCCTTTCTGAAAAAATCCCTTATGGTATAGATGTCAAAGTAGAGGATGGCAAGATAATAGTAACTCGCAGTTCTGATAGCAAACAGATGAAATCCCTACATGGATTGACCAGAGCCCTTATTGCAAATATGGTTATGGGTGTAACTCAGGGGTTCCAAAAGGTGCTACGTATTGCGGGAATGGGATATAAGGCACAATTTGAAAATAGGAAGCTCACTCTTCAACTTAATGCTTCTCATCCGATAGAATATGAAGTGCCTGATGGGATTGACATTGCTATTGACAGACCAGAAACAGTCCAGAATCAACCGGAGATCCCTGTTACAATTATGGGCATTGACAAGCACTTGGTCGGTCACGTTGCAGCCATAATAAGGGACTTTCAAAAACCGGAGCCTTATAGAGGAAAAGGCATAAAATACGCTAACGAATATATTAGACGAAAGGCTGGAAAAGCGGCTGGATGATGAGAGGTTAAAGATTTATTAATTTTAGGAAGGTTTATTTATTCTTTAACTTTTAACATTTGGCTTTTAACCTTAAATTTGATTTGGGAGTGGAAATTTGAACTCTGAAGTTGACAAAAGACAAGCTCGCATTAAGAAACATAGGCGGGTCAGAAAACGTGTTTATGGAACACCGGAAAGACCGAGATTAAGTGTTTTCAAAAGTCTGAACCACATCTATGCGCAAATAATAGATGACGTTTCAGGCACAACTCTTGTCTCGGCGTCAACATTATCACCTGATGTTCGTGAGAAAATAAAAAGTGGCGGAAATGTAGAATCCGCAAAATTAGTCGGAGAAGTCATAGGAAAAAAGGCTTTGGATAAAAACATATCTAAGGTAGTTTTTGACAGAGGTGGATATCCCTATCATGGAAGGGTCAAAGCCTTAGCAGAAGCAGCTAGAGAAGCAGGTCTTGAATTCTAGCTGGTTTTTATAGAGGGGGGAATTCTTGAAGAGAATCGATCCAACAGAACTGAAACTTGATGAACGAGTTATAAGAATAACTCCGGTAGCTCGTGTTAGGAAAGGTGGACGCAACCGTAGTTGGAACGCACTTGGCGTTGTCGGAGACGGCAATGGAATTGTGGGTTTGGGGTTTGGCAAAGCTAATGAGGTGCCAGACGCTATCCGCAAGGCATTTGATGATGCTAAAAAGAATCTTATTTCTGTTCCTATTAAAGATTCAACTATACCACATGAAGTAGTTGGCAGTTTTGGTGCAAGCAAGGTCATACTGAAACCAGCTGCGCCTGGAACAGGAGTTATAGCCGGCGGAGCAGTTAGGGCTATTCTTGAAGTTATTGGAGTCCGAGATATAATGAGCAAATCCATAGGGAATAACAATGCTTTGAATCTCGCTGCTGCTACAATAAATGGTCTAAAACAACTTAAAAGTCCACAAGAGATAGCACGTCTTCGCGACAAAGTTTCTGCCTAATAGATAATATTTGTAATATCGTATGCGTTTTGGCTATTTTTAGTGTTTGAGGATAGAATTATTTTAAAAAACAGGAAAACTATTTGGAGAATACCAAAATGAGGTTAAATGAACTAAAAGCTCCCATAGGTTCCAATCACCGAAGAAAGCGCGTCGGCAGAGGCGAAGGATCAGGACACGGTAAGACTTCGGGAAAAGGTAATAAAGGACAACTTGCGCGTTCTGGAGGAAGTGTCCGTCCTTGGTTTGAAGGTGGACAGATGCCGTTACAACGTCGTCTTCCTGTTCGTGGATTCACGAATATATCCAGTAAGGAATATGCGATCATAAATCTTGATGTCCTGAATAAATTTCCAGATAATACCGTGGTAACTCCGAAGCTTTTAAAAAGTGTCGGTATTATCAAGAAAACAAAAGATGGCGTAAAAGTTCTTGGTGATGGTGAGTTGAAAAGCAGCTTAATTGTAAGAGCTCATAGCTTCTCAAAATCAGCAGAAGCAAAGATCAGAGAAGCAGGCGGAAGGGCTGAGGTGATTTAAATGTTGAGTGCTTTCCAGAACGCTATTAAGATTCCTGATTTACGAAAAAGGATCGTGTTTACGATCCTTTTGATAGCGGTTTACAGGATTGGGTCACACATAACGATCCCTGGTATTGATAGTCAGGCTTTGGCATTGTTCTTTGATAAACTTGCGCCAGAAGGCGGAGGAATTTTGAGACTATATGATCTATTCGCTGGCAATGCGTTTAGTAATATGACAATATTTGCATTGGGCATACAACCTTATATTAGCGCATCGATCATACTTCAGCTTCTGGCTATCGTTATTCCGTATCTGGAAAAGCTCTCAAAAGAAGGTCCTGTCGGGCAGAAAAAGATCACACAATATACGCGTTATGGAACAGTTATTCTGAGCGCTATACAGGGAGTTGGCATAAGTATCGCGCTTCGAAATCCTGGCTATCTTGGCGTTGGAAACATTCAAGTTGTCCACGAAGGAATATCTCCATTGTCCTTTACTTTGCTTTCTGCTTTAACTTTAATGGCAGGGACAACATTTGTAATGTGGCTTGGAGAACAGATAACTGAGCGAGGTATCGGCAATGGTATTTCGCTTTTGATATTCGCTGGCATAGTAGCCAGGGTGCCAAATGGAACGATTGAACTGGTTAGAAGGCTCTTTTCCACTGCTGATGATCGGCTTGACCTTGCCAGACTTTTCCTGTTTCTTGCTGCGATGGTAGTTATAATTATGTCGGTAATATTGATAACTCTTGGCACACGCAAGATCCCTGTTCAGTATGCAAGGCGAGTTGTAGGAAGGAAAATCTACGGAGGACAAATGACTCATCTTCCGCTTCGCGTGAACCAAGCAGGTGTTATCCCGATAATCTTTGCGATAACCATAATTTCATTTCCTATGACAATAGGAAATATGATCCCAAGCGAAACTTTTCGTGAGATCATCGGCTATTTTGAAAGATGGCCTTTATATCATATATTATATGGCATATTGATAATATTTTTCACTTATTTCTACACTGCGGTAACAACAAATCCTGTTGATCTCGCTGATAATATGAAAAAATATGGCGGTTTTATTCCGGGCATAAGACCTGGGAAGTCAACCGCTGAATACATTGACCGATCGTTGACAAGGATAACGCTTGTAGGTGCATTTTTCCTTGCAGGTATTGCGTTATTGCCGTATTTGCTTCAGCATTATGTTAAAATTCCGATTTACTTTGGAGGAACGCCATTATTAATCGTAGTTGGTGTCGGTTTAGACACTATGCAACAAATAGAATCTCATCTGTTAATGCGTCATTATGAAGGATTCCTAAAAGAGGGAAGAATAGGATCAAGAAGAGGAAGGTAATGATATGAGAATTGTGCTTCTCGGCGGACCTGGAGCGGGCAAGGGCACACAAGCCCAAAAGTTGTCGGCGAAGTTTTCGCTTCCGCATATTGCCACTGGTGATATACTGCGTCAGGCTGTCAAAGATGGGACAGAGATGGGAATAAAAGCCAAGTCATATATGGATAAGGGATTGTTAGTTCCTGACGAGGTCGTTATAGGTATAATAAAAGACCGATTTAATCAAGATGATGTAAAATCTGGATTTGTTCTTGATGGTTTTCCAAGAACAGTCCCTCAGGCAGAATCTCTTGACACAATAACAAAAGAGATGAATATGCCAATTGACGCGGTAATAAATATAAAAACATCTCCCGATGTTGTTGTAGAAAGGTTATCAGGTCGCAGAACCTGTAAAGAATGTCAGACAGTTTATCATATTATCTATTCTCCGCCGAAAGAAAATGATAAATGTGACCGCTGTGGTGGGGAATTATATCAGCGAGACGACGATAAAGAGGAGACCATAAGAAAACGTCTTGATGTATACGACAAACAGACATCTCCACTTCTGGAGTATTATAAAAATTCTGGAAAACTTTTAGAAGTCTGCGGAGATGTTTCAATAGATGAGGTTTTTGAAAGCATAGTCCAAGCTTTGCAGAAGTAGAATGATCCATCTCAAGACGAAAACTGAAATAGAACTTATGAGGATAAGCGGAAAACTTGTGTCAGAGATATTGCATCTGCTCAAAGAGAAAGTCGTTCCTGGTATAAAAACAAGTGAACTAGACGAATACGCAGGTCAATTGATCCGAGAACGAAAAGGGAAACCTGCTCCGCCAGAGGTTGGATTTCCGGGAAATATATGTATTTCTGTAAACGATCAGGTGGTCCATGGTATTCCTAGCGAACGCGTCCTCAAATCTGGCGATATTGTTGGTATTGATGTCACCGTTGCATTTAACGGTTACTATGGTGACATAGCAGGGACATTTCCAGTTGGGGAGATAAGCGAAGAAACACAAAGATTACTTGATGTTACCAAACAATCGTTATATGAAGGAATATCGAAGGCTATTGACGGCAATCGGCTCGGAGAAATTTCAAGTGCAATTCAGACTTTCGTTGAAAAGCAGGGCTTTTCTGTGGTTCGGAAGTTTGTTGGGCATGGTATTGGAAGAAGTATGTGGGAAGAGCCACAAGTCCCAAATTTTGGATCGCCAAACAATGGAGTTAGATTAAGAAAAGGTATGGTTCTTGCCATAGAACCTATGGTAAATGCCGGTGACTATGAGGTTAAGGTGCTTGATGATAATTGGACTGCGGTTACTCAAGATGGAAGCCTTTCTGCTCATTTTGAACATACCGTAGCCATATTGGAAAACGGTCCAGAGATATTAACTAGCTTTGACTAATGAATAATTTTTTATAATGATCTGAATGAAATGATTGATCATTTTCTGAAATGATCGGTCATTTTGCAGATCATTAATTATCAACAGAGGGACCAATATGCCGAAACAAGATGTCATAGAAGTAGAGGCTAAAGTAATTGAACCACTTCCAAATGCTATGTTCCGCGTCGAGTTGGAAAATGGTCATAAAGTTTTAGCCTATCTATCTGGCAAGATGAAAATGAACCTTATAAAAATATTGCCGGGGGATCAGGTAACCGTTCAACTTTCGCCTTACGATCTTACAAGAGGCAGAATAGTATATAGAAAGAAGTAAGTTCTAAGGTTTAATATATTAGGTTATATTAATCTTTGAATCAACTGATACTGAGTTTATCTGGATGCTGGCGCAGTATCAGATAGAGTTATATAATAATACAGCGTCCACTATGGATATTGTTATGAAGGTGCAATCATCGGTTAAACGTAGATGTGAGAAATGTAAAATTATCAGACGTAAAGGTGTTATAAGGGTTATATGTATTAATCCCAAACATAAACAGCGTCAAGGTTAATTTTAGTCTCCAAAGGGAGGATTTCTAATGGCAAGAATTGCAGGAGTAGAATTGCCTCGTGAAAGGCTAATAGAATTCGCCCTGACAAAGATATTTGGAATAGGCTGGACAACTGCAAAAAAAATAGTTAAAGATGCAGATGTTGACCCGCAGAAAAGAGTCCACGAACTGACAGATGAGGAGATCACAAGGTTAAGAAATATAGTAGAGAATAACTATAAGGTTGAAGGTGATCTTCACAGAGAGATACAGTTAAACATTAAAAGGTTAATGGATATTGGCTGTTACAGAGGGACAAGACATCGCAGAAATCTTCCTGTTCGTGGTCAACGAACCAGCACAAATGCCAGAACTCGCAGAGGCGGATACAAAGCAAAGAAGACAATTACAGTTGGACGAAAGGCTAAAGAAGTCGCTCGTAAGGGCGGATGATGTTTATGTTATTAGTAAGTGGCAAAGGATTTTCTAATTACAAGAATTTCCTAATATTTTGTTTAACTAATGCTTAGTTAACTACTAATTACTGAAAGCTTATTATTAAGAGGGAAAAGTAACTTTGGGTAAAACGAAATATCGTGCAAAAAAGGTTAAGAAAAACATCAGTCAAGGAATAGCTCATATTCAGTCAACATTCAATAATACAATTGTAACGATCACTGATGTAAATGGAAATACTATCGCGTGGGATAGTGCTGGCACTGTGCATTTCACTGGTTCACGCAAACAGACTCCGTTTGCCGCGCAAATAGCAGCGGAAGCCTGTGCCAAAAAAGCTATGGAACATGGAATGAAGAGGGTGGAAGTGCGGGTGAAAGGACCAGGTCCGGGTAGAGAATCAGCCATCAGAGCGCTTACCGCAGCTGGTCTTGAAGTAACTGTCATCAAAGATGTTACGCCGATCCCACATAACGGTTGCAGACCACCTAAAAGAAGACGTGTATAAGTTGAAGGTTGAAAGTTAAAGATTGAAGATCAAGTGTTGACTAGATATGGGAGATCAGCTTTGATCAATCTGCAACTTTTAACTTTGGAACCTAATCGGAGGTATGGATGGCTAGGTATACGGGTCCAGTTTGTAGATTATGCCGTAGAGAAGGCGAGAAACTGTTTCTTAAGGGGCAAAGATGCTATTTTAAATGCACATTTGATAAAAGAAAATTGCCACCAGGTCAACATGGACAGATCGGAAGGAAAGAAAAAGATTACGGCATTCGTCTAAGAGAAAAACAAAAGGCTCGCAGGATTTATGGAATCCTTGAAAGACAATTTAAAAGATATTTTCGTCTTGCGGAACGAGAAAAAGGCGTTACAGGTGAAAATCTTTTGAGAATATTGGAACGAAGGCTTGATAACGTTGTATATCGTTCAGGTTTTGCATCTTCTCGTGCAGAAGCTAGACAACTTGTACTTCATAATCATTTTACGGTTAATGGTCAAAAGGTCAATATTCCTTCATATCCAACTAAAGCAGGTGATATCATTGCTCTAAAAGAGAAGAGTAAAAGCATTAGTAAAATCGAAGAAGCGATCGAAAATGCCCAGAATAGGGGAATTCCTGATTGGTTAGAATTTGATAGGGAAAAGATGCAAGTAATAGTAAAATCACTTCCTACGAGAGATCAAATACCGGAAAATATCAAAGAACAGTTAATAGTGGAACTATATTCAAAATAATGTTTTACTACTGCTTGACCAAATATGTGGAAATGAACGGTTTATAAATGCAATTTGGATGAACAGTAGTATTGGTTGACTTAACTGAGTCAAGAGGTTTGAAAATATGAGAGAGATCATACTGCCCAAAAGACTTGAGGCTGATCCTGATACCTTGACTTACAACTACGGAAAATTTGTCGCAAAACCACTGATGAGAGGTTTTGGCATAACGTTGGGGAATTCCCTCCGCAGAGTGTTGTTATCCTCTATAAGGGGAGCAGCGATAACGTCAGTTAAAATAGATGGCGTCTTGCATGAATTTAGCACTATACCATCAGTTGCTGAAGATGTAGTCCAGATTGTGCTTAACCTCAAAGAGATACGATTTCAACTCATAGGTGATAATCCAGTAACCTTGTATTTGCATTGTAAGGATGCAGGAGAGGTCACAGCTGCTGATATACAGCCTAATAGCAGAGTCGTCATTATGAATCCGGATCAACATATAGCAACTTTGGACAGAAACGGCGAGCTAAAAATGGAGATGACCGTTGAGTCAGGAATGGGCTATCTTCCAGTAGAGGCGAATAAGAATATTAACAGAGTGCCGGGGATAATCCCGATAGACGCTATTTTTTCTCCTATAAGAAAGGTGAATTTCCAAGTTGACTCGACGATCGTTCCAAATCAGCCTTCAGATTTTGATAAACTGACCCTTGAAGTCTGGACTGACGGGAGCATAAGTGCAAAAGATGCTGTTGCCCAAGCCTGTGAAATATTAATAAGACACTTTAATATATTTAAAAATTTTGAAGAAGGACAAGTTGAGGAAGATCAGAGAGAAAACGAGGAACTTGAAAAACGCAAAATTTATCTATCAAAGCCCGTCGCTGAATTGGAACTTTCAGTTAGAGCTGCCAACTGCCTTGCTGCTGCAAACATTGTCACTATAAAAGACCTTGTAACAAAAACAGAACAGGAGATGCTCAAATATAGAAACTTTGGGCGCAAATCCCTTAATGAGATAAAGGCAATACTAAGTGGAATGGGACTTTCGTTTGGCATGGTCTTAGATGAAGATGGTGAATCTGTTAAATTCAGAAAGCTTGATACTGCTAGTGAAATTACAGATCAGTCAGAGGAAGATTTAACAGATGATGATATAGACGAAGAAATAGAAGACGATGATATAGAAAGCGAGGAATCATAAGATGCGCCACAATTTGAAAGGCAGAAAACTAGGTCGCACAACTGCTCATCGTGAAGCTATGCTTAATAACATGGTTGTCGCGTTATTTGAGCACGAAAGAATAAAGACCACACTTCCAAAAAGCAAAGAACTCAGACGCATTGCTGAACGGCTTATCACTATAGCCAAAAGAGGTGATCTTCATTCGCGCAGGATTGTAGCAAAAAGAGTGCGTAATGATGAGATTCTAAAAAAACTTTTTGATAATATAGGTCCAAGGTATGCAAACCGAAACGGCGGCTATACTAGGATCATAAGACTGGGAAACCGTTTCGGAGATCGCGCACCTATGTCAATTATAGAACTCGTTGAGTAATTAGTTAGATGTCAGATGTTAGATAAAGCATAAATGGTCAAAAACTAACATCTACATCTAATATCTATCTTTATACCTACCTTCGCTTTATGAAAGTTGAAAGCATATTGATAATAAGTTTTAGCCACATCGGCGATGTTGTGCTTTCTACCGCAATTATCTCCCCGTTGCAAAGACATTTTCCAAATGCAAAAATAAGCATTATGTTGGGTCCAAAGGCATGGGAAATCCTTTGGGGCGATGTGCGACTAAACGAGATCATCATATATGATAATCATGGACAGCACTCAGGGTTTAAAGGAAAGATCAAACTGATCAAAGAGATGAGAGCAAGAAAATTTGACCTTATAGTTGACTTACGGGATACTTTTTGGTCTTATTTTATGGGCGCAAGACGTTGGGGCATGCCTATATTCAGAAGGTTTGATAAAAGCTATAATAAATTACATGCAGTTGATAGATACCTAAACGTTCTTCATAACCATGGAGTCGATGAGGTCGGCGGAATCCCTGAGATAATTTTGTTGGATTATGAAAAACAAGAGGCAATAGATTTTTTGAACAAGCATAGCATAAAATCTAATGACATTATAGTTGGTATCCATCCCGGTGGCGGTTGGAAATATAAATTATGGAAATTGGACAGATTTGCCAATTTAGGCGATATTATAAGCGAAAGATATGGCGCAAAGGTTCTTGTATTTGCCGGTCCTGATGAAAAGGAATTGCAAGAGAAGATATACGAAAGAATGCGATATAAGCCCATCCTTGTTCAGGATGTTGGACTACGAAAATTGGCTTCTATTATTCAACAATGCGATCTTTACATAGGCAACGATACAGGTCCTATGCACATAGCGGTATCGGTTGGAACTCGTGTTTTATCAATATTCGGCTCAACAGACCCAAACAGAAGCGGACCTTATGGAAGTGGTAATATCGTCATAAGTGCTAAAACTGATTGTTCACCTTGTCATCCGGGTAGAAACCCAGGTGGATGCAAACTTCCTTCTTGTTTAGCGATTGACTCTATATCGCTTAAACAGGTATCTGATGTGGTCGGTAGGATTTTAAATGAAAGGTGAAATTCCCTTCAAATGGTATGAATAGGGCATCATAAAGATCACGATGCCCTATTCCCTTTATTGTAAATTTCGTATTTGGACTTATTGGCAAATTATCTTTTCAGTTTTCCCCAGGTGGCGACAAGTTTTGCTGTTGGGCTAACTGCGGTTGTAGCATCAAGATTCAATGCGGATTTTAGCCCTTTATCTGCAATGGTCTTGATATCTGCTGCGGATAAGGCTACATTAAATATACCGACGTCATCTATCATACCAACGAAATAGCTACCTGTTCCCCAAGCGCCGATCGTGACAGGATCGGTATTTGCCGTTGGTTTGCCATCTCTGGCACTTTCACCTTTTGCTTCTCCGTTTACATAGACGATCAGTTTTTTTGTAGCGCTATCATAAGTCGCGCCATAATGTATCCATTTATTCAAATCAGGAACGATCGCACTTGCACGTGGTTCCCATCCACCAAGATTTACAAAGCTAGACATTTTGTTCCCTTCGGCGGGGTTATCTATGCGTACAAGATATTGGTTATTTTTGCACACGATCACACGATAGTCCTTTATATCAGTTGCGTTAAAATATGCAACTATTGTGATCGCGGAACCTATGTTGAGCTTATCGTTGGAAGCGATGGAAACAACGCTTTTTCCATCAAAGGAAAGGGCTTTCCCAAATTTACCATCAGTCCATTTTGCACCTGTAATCTTGCCATCAAATTTATTTGTCGTAGAATCTTTCGCAATATCGCCAGTATTATCATCAAACAACCATATGCCGACAGCAGATTTTATGTCTATTGCGCCATAGGAGATAATGACTGGAATAAGGATAAAAGTTAATAGTGACAATATAAAAGCTGTTTTTTTCATTTTGAAGACCCTCCCTTTTAAAAGATTAAAAAACAGTTAGTTTAGCGACATTTTACCTCTCCCCAAGTTGATGTCAATTTTCCAGAGGAGCTGACGTTTTTACCTCCCGTAAATACAATTTTAAGACCGTTAGTAGCGATATCCTTAATATCGTTAGCTTCTAGAACAACATTGAGAATTGCAACCTCATCAATTATGCCTTTAAAGTTGCTTCCTCCTCCCCAATGACCGATCGTTACTGGGTTAACGTTAGCGACTGCCTTCCCTGCTCTGGCAACCTGTGCTTTTTTCTCTCCATTGACATAAGTTGTGAGAAAAGTTGTTTTGCTATCGTAGGTTGCTGCGAAGTGAATCCACGTTTTTATGTCAGGGACACCAGCACTGCAACGTGGTTCCCAACCTCCGATTGAGACAAACGCTGACATATTTTTTCCCTCTTGTGGTGGATCAATACGCAACAGATATTGTGCATCTTTGGCGATAAGTTGATGCCAATCATCAAGAGCGGTCGCATAAAAATATGCCATCATAGTAAACTTATCCCCTAGATTTAAGGCATCATTAGACTCAATCTTAACTTCGCCCATATCCTCAAATAGCAAAGCTTTGCCAAAGATTCCATCGGTCCATTTTGTCACTGCGGATACTACACCATCATTCTTGTTAGGGGTTAAATCTGCTGCAACATTGCCTTTACCTTCATCAAATAACCAAATACCGACAAAATTTTCAGGTTTTATCGCAGAAGATGCTATTAAAACGGGAACTAAAATTAATAGCACTGTAAAAAAGACCGTTCTCATTATGATTCCCTCCTTCAAAATGCCTAAACAACCGAAACCTCACAATTGCATTATAATAATTTGAAACTAGATTGTCAACTTTTTTCCGATCATAGGACGAAAGTTTCAAACACTACAAAAAGCAGGTGTTTTTAGGCTCATTAAAATTTCTGAAAGAGCGAAACGCGGAGTTGATGGTTTTGAACCACTAATTACGATTTGTTTTTCATACTTTTTACAATTTCCCTTGTGTTTTGTTTGCTTCCCTCAACACCATCCTGCAAGTAGGTCAATTCGTGTTTCAAATCTATGAAGCCATTTTCGTCAAAGTGTAACCCCTGTAAACGACCTTTGATAGCAGTTGTATCCATCAATATCCTCATTAAAGCGGATACACTTTCAATGCCTCTATCTGGGATGACCAAAGTTGCATTTGTTACACCCTTATTACTGAAATCCTTTGCCGTCCCTATATACGATGCCTCCTGCAGTTGACTAAGTTTTAGATTAGAAAATTCGGATAATTCCTTGTCTTGGATGTCATCATAATGTTTGATTGGCGGTTCTATCTCACCATCTATGCTATCCCAAAGATTTTTCCAATTGATAAAGAGCACGATCTTATCTTTTGGACCGTTGACTATACCATTGAGGGCAGAATGATTGCTCGTAGGTCCTCTTAAAGGTCTAACAGTAAGCCCTTGTCCTCGTTCTTGGACAGATTCGTCATAAAGTTGAACAAACCAATCTGCAAGGAAACGATGGTCTGCATAGTCGTAGAATTCTATTATGTTTTTGCCTATGGATTCCATTAAATGAAGCCATCCTGCAAGGCGATATGGAATATTGTCTTGATGATAATATGGCTTTTCGAAAATCTCGCTTGCCATTTTGACCCCTTTTATCGCTTTTTCTATCCTTATTTTTGGAGTTTCAGATTTCATTGCTGTGACTGCCAATAGCAGAAGCCCAACAGATGTGAACGCGGAAAACCTCCCACCTACGCCTTTAGGCATCACGAGTAATTTGCGAAATTCCTTTCTCTGATGCATTTGAAAGAGAACACTGTTCGGATCACCTGCTGTTGTAGTTATAACCTGCTTTTGCCAATTATCGCCAAGCCACTGTCGTATTATCATTGTTGATGCAAATGTCTCAGCGGTTTTGCCAGATTTACTGACAATATGGAATATGGTTTTATCCAATATGTCTTTCTCTTTCAAAATGCGGAGCAAGCCATATAATCCACGAGGATCAAACGTGTCACCTGTGAAATATATCTCTGGCGATCCAAACCTATCTTGCATAAGGTTGAAATAAACTGGATTTATCAATTCGTGAAATAATCTTGCACAAAGGTCAGAACCACCTATGCCAACAGTAACAAAAGCCTTACAATTCTTACGGATTTCCTCCGCAATGGATATTATATCTTCTATATGCTTATCATTTATGTTAGGTATTATTGACCAAGCACGTTCATAGGATATTTTGTCCTCATCACTTTCAGTTCGGAAAAGGTTTTGAATCTCCATAAGCTGTTGTGATATTTGTTGTGATTTTGAAATCAATTCCGCATTTAAAGAGAAAGAAGGTATTTTCCCAATTTTCAGTGATATTCTTGAATTTGACATAATTCACTCCCTTAAATTTCTTTGTTAACGATATATTATCCATTTTGTTGTGATTTATGTTTATTGAACCTGCAAATAAAACTTTTTTATTTTATTTCAGCATATTTCTTACTTCACTTACAAGTACGTCAACCAATTGGTCTTCTGGAATAGTGCGGACCTTTTCACCTTTTTTGAACAATAGACCTAATCCTTTTCCACCAGCGATGCCGATATCAGCCTCTTTTGCCTCACCAGGACCATTAACTATACAGCCCATAACTGCGACTTTGATCGGTTGCTCTATGTCTGCAAGCCTTGCTTCTACTTCTTTGGCGATCTTTATGATGTCTATCTGTGTCCTTCCGCATGTGGGACAAGAGATAACAGTTACTCCATATTCTCTTAATCCGAGTGATTTCAATATCTCGTATCCAGCTCGAACCTCATAAATAGGGTCATCTGTAAGGGACACTCTGATTGTGTCACCAATACCTTCTGAAAGTAAGACACCTATTCCAACAGCAGACCTGATAGAACCGGCAAAAGTTGTCCCTGCCTCTGTTACGCCCAAATGTAAAGGATATTCAGTTCGGTCAGCTATAAGCCTATATGCCTCAATTGTCTTTAATGGATCGGATGCTTTCAGTGATATAACTATGTCATAAAATCCTAATTCTTCTAATATCCTGACGTGCCTCATTGCACTTTCAACCATTGCTTCGGGAGTAGCGTGACCATATTTTTCCAATAAATCCTTCTCCAAGGACCCGGAATTGACACCGATCCTTATTGGGATACCATTTTTCATAGCAGATTTAACAACCGCCCTGATCTTCTCAGTATCCCCTATGTTTCCAGGATTGATCCTGAGCTTATCTATGCCTTGTTCTATGGCTTTTAGGGCTAATTTATAATCAAAATGTATATCTGCAACAAGTGGTATTGATATATTTGACTTTATCTCTCCGATGACAGATGCGGATTCCATATTCGGCACTGCGACCCTTACCAACTCACAGCCAACAGATTGGAGCTTTTTTATTTGTGCTATGGTTGCAGACACATTATGCGTGTCTGTGTTAGTCATAGATTGAACTGATATTGGGGCATCTCCGCCTATTAACAGAGAACCCGCTTTAACTTGGCGAGAGTATCGTCTTTTCATCTTTGTCAAAGTGATCTGGTAATTATTCGGATAATATCATTGTAAGTAACGAAAAGGAAAAGGATGATGAAGAAAGCAATGCCGATCTGTTGAATTAACATCTGTCTTTTTATGCTCAGAGCCTTTCCTCTGATTTTCTCAATTAAAAGCATAAGCAATATCCAGCCATCGGTTATAAATAAAGGCAATAAATTTATTATACCTAGATTGATGCTCAAAAATCCAGAGAACCAAAGAATTCCAGCGATTCCGCTTTTCACTGCTGTCATTGTTACTTGTATGATTCCAACAGGACCAGCTACATACTTTGCAGACACATCACGAATAATAAGTCTTTTCAGGAATTGGAATATCTTTCCCCCTGTTTCTATTGTCTCAATGATAGAAGCACCAAACGCAGATATGGGATTCATTCTTACTATTTTTCCAAAAGCCAAACCTTCCAGTGTCTTAATCTTTCCTGATTCGTCAAAATCAAGATTTAACTTTATGTCAACTGATTTTCCGTCGCGCATTATAATCAGATCAATAGACATTTTAGATTTTTGGGCTTTTTCAATTTCATCTACAAACTCTATTACGTGAGTTATAGGTTTGCCATTTACGGATACAATAGTATCATTTTCCTTAAATCCTGCTAAATCTGCCTCGCTACCTCGCTTAACTTGTGAAATGGTTGGAGACATTGGCGGAGAAATTCCTATTTTCCCAAAATCCGTTCCTTCTACCCGTTCTGGGATCAATTTTATAATTTTGATTCCTTCTTCTTTTCGTAGCAGTTTAACTTCTATCTCTTTGTCAGGATTGATGGCGATATGTTCACGGACATCGTCCCAATTTTTTGTTTTATAACCATTTATCGATAGTAATTTATCACCAACGGTCAAACCAGCCCTTTCCGCGGGAGAATTAGGCTCAACATATCCGATCTCAGTTCCAGGACGAGGCGATAGTCCGATCATATATGCAAAAGCTATTGCTATGACTGCAAATATGATATTCATAATAGGTCCAGAAAAAGCGATCGCTGCACGGCTCGAGATTGGGGCTAAGTTATAAAGTCCTTCTTTATCTTCTGGTGGTTCTTCGGCAGGATTTTCGCCAGCCATTTTTACATATCCTCCGAAAATCAATAGACGTATACAATATTCGGTATCACCTCTTTTAAACCCAAAAATCTTTGGACCAAAACCGATGGAAAACCGAAGAACTTTTACCCCAGATTTTTTTGCAGCAATAAAATGACCTAATTCGTGAACGAATATTAAAAAATTTATTATAAGAAGAGTTTTTATTATATCTAATGCGGTGTTTGTTATATTCATATTTTTTACCTTTGAAATTTACGTTCGCTGATTATTTTATTTGCGTAATCCCTTGCGAGCTTGTCGGCAGATATTATATCTTCTAATGAAGGTTCCGAATTTGAGAAATCGCTATCTTTGTAAATGTCCATAGTTCTTTTGACAGTTTCTGGTATGTCTAAAAAACTGATTTTGCCATTTAGGAAGGCATCAACTGCGACTTCGTCTGCCCCGCTTAAAACTGTCGGCATCGTTCCGCCCAATTTGATCGCCTCATAAGCATATTTAAGACAAGGAAATCTATCCATGTCAACTTCTTGAAATGTCAACTGACCAACCTTGACGAGATCAAGTTTCGGCAACATAGATGGCAGTCTTTTTGGATATGTCAGTGCAAATTGGATCGGCAAACGCATATCGGTTATTGCCAGTTGAGCTAAAATAGACCCATCTATGAACTCTACCAACGAATGAATGATACTCTGAGGATGTATAATGACATCGATTTTTGATACATCCATATCAAATAACCATCTCGCCTCTATAACTTCAAGTCCTTTATTCATCAATGTTGCAGAGTCTATCGTTATTTTTTTGCCCATTTTCCACGTCGGATGGTCTAATGCGTTTTTAAGGGATACCTTGCCCAATTCTCCTTTAGTTTTATCTCGGAAAGGACCTCCTGATGCTGTCAAGATGAGACGATTGATACTGTTATGATCCCTGCATCCGTCAAGACATTGGAATACTGCGCAATGTTCACCATCAACTGGTAATATCTTAACTTTCATCTCTTTGGCTGTCCTCGTCACAATTGAACCGGAAGTGACTAAGACCTCTTTGTTAGCTAGTGCGACATCTTTTCCAGATTTAATTGCCTCCAATGTAGGGACAAGACCAGCTATACCAACTATACCTGATAGGACAATATCTGCTTGGGGAATAGTTGCAACCTTTATTATACCATCCTTCCCAGATAAAATTTCAACTGAAATGCCTTTTATCCTTCTTTTCAAGACGTCTGCACTGTTTTTATCTTCCAAGGCGACTATTTCAGGCTTGAATTGATAAATTTGTCTCTCTATGAGATCAACGTTACTTTTAGCCGAAAGACCAACTATCTTAAACTCCGAATTTAGTTCATTTATAACCTGTAAAGCCTGAACACCAATTGACCCCGTTGATCCCAATATACTTATATGCTTCATAATTACAAACCCATTTTTAATGCATAAAATAGATAATAATACAATGCAGGCGTCATAAAAATTATGCTATCGCAACGATCGAGAATACCACCGTGACCGGGCATTATTTTCCCAGAATCTTTAACATTTGCACTCCTTTTTAGTATTGACTCCGCGAGATCGCCTATTTGCCCGATTATGGTCATAAATAGACCGATGATAATGGCGTTAGTCAAATTTATACTCGGCAGTAACCAATAAGATATTATAACGGAAGCACCAACTCCAAATATTAGACCCGCTATATATCCCTCGATGCTTTTCTTTGGACTTATGGAAACAATAACTTTATGTTTTCCTATTTTACGTCCTATAAGGTAAGCGCCTATATCGCTACTCCAAGCTATACTTACGAGCAGATATATGATCTCTTTACCATCTGTCATCTGTCTGAGCAAGACGATGTGATAACCGAACGTCCAACCAACATAAAGCACGCATAAAACGGATGAAGATAAATTCTGTAATGCTAGATTTGGTCTTCTTATTATGATTTCATATATAAATGGTAATATAACCGCAAAACAAAAGATCAAATTAACGTTTATCAGATCAGGTTTTAAAGGTGACAAACAAAGCAATAAGTTGAGAGGAATAATGATGATCAAAAGTAGACGGTTTCTTTTTGGGACAGTAAGTTCAAAGAATTCTACAGTGCCAATGATTACAATGATACCTACGATAGATAAGAATCCCCATAAACCGCCTTTTTGGATTATAAGGATCACTAAAGTTGCGAAAATTATAGCACTTACAACTCTTTTCCAAAACATATTATTAAAGATACAGGGCACAAGATGCAATACTGCATATTGTAGTCAATATTTTATTTTGTTTTGTATTGAATTCCGCCGAACCTTCTCTTTCTATTCTGATAAGCTATAAGTGCTAGGAGAAGGTCTTTTTTGCGAAAATCGGGCCAAAGGACTTCAGTAATATATAATTCAGAATAGGCACATTGCCATAGCAAAAAATTGCTGATCCTGATCTCGCCACTTGTTCGAATAATAAAGTCTGGGTCTGGAAGATCATGGGTATAGAGATATTTGGAGAAAACCTTTTCGTCTATATCATCGGGAGATATAATCCCACTTTTGACGTCTGATGCTATTGCCCTTGTTGCCCTGACAATTTCTTGACGTCCTCCGTAACTCAAAGCCAGATTAAGTATAAGTCCTGTGTTTTTTTGTGTTATTTTAATCGATTTGTTAATTTCGTCGATGACCCTTTTTGGCAGGCGATCTATATCTCCAATGACTCTAACTTTGACGTTCTTTGAGTTCAGTTCAGGCGTTTGTTCGCTGAGCTGATCGATCAGAAGCCTCATTAAAGCGTTAACTTCAAAAGACGGGCGTTTCCAGTTTTCAGTTGAGAAAGCGTAAAGAGTCAGAACCTGAATTTTCAATTCCCCGCATAATTCGATGATTTCTCGCACGGACTCTACCCCTGCTTTATGACCTTCAATTCTAGGTAAATTCCGATTGTCTGCCCAACGCCCGTTTCCATCCATAATTATTGCCACGTGCTTGGGAATTTTTTTCATATCGAGTGAATTTCTCAGTTCTTCTTCGTTTAAATCCTCTATTGACATATTATTTTCAAGTTAATAAGCTACAAAAGTTTAGCTAGATTAGGTTATATTTGCATTATTTCTTTCTCTTTTACTTTCAACATCTCGTCTATTTTTTTAATATTTTCGTCGGTTATCTTTTGGGTCTCTTCCTGCTCTCGTTTACTATCATCTTCAGGAATTTTGCCTGCTTTCTCTAACTTTTTGATCGCATCGTTTGCATCTCGACGAGCGTTGCGAAGAGCTATTCTACCTTCTTCCGCAAGTTTTTTCACATGTTTAACAAGGTCTTTTCGACGTTCTTCAGTTAATTCTGGAACTGTAATTCTTATCACATTTCCATCACTGCTTACATTTAAGCCAAGGTCAGCCTTCAGAATAGCCCTTTCTATTTGACCTATTTTTGACTTATCCCACGGCTGAATGACCATAAGTCTCGCCTCGGGGATAGAAACACTGGCGACCTGATTTATCGGTGCTTTTGCGCCATAATTATCAACGGTTATACCATCTAATAACGAAATTGTTGCTCTTCCTGTCCTTATGTTTGATAGCTCTTTTGCTGTTGATTCAAGAATTTTTTCCATTTGTTTTCGCATCTGTTGAATGATCTCTTTTGGCATATTCAATCCCTCTACTTTCTTGGATAAAAAATTCAATACAACTAGACCAGACAATTAAAAGACAGTTACTTTACTATTTATCTAATGTTACTGATGCTAGTTATGGGGTAACTATCGTGCCAATCTTTTCTCCGAGTATTATTTTTTTGATATTTCCTTCTGGATATAAACTAAATACAACTATCGGCAAGTTATTATCTCTACATAGCGAGAACGCAGAAGCATCCATAACTTTTATATTCATCTTCAAGGCTTGATCACAAGTTATAGTATCAAACTTTTTTGCATTTGGATCGGTAAAAGGGTCGGAGGAATATACACCGTCTACTTTTGTGGCTTTCAATAATACATCAGCTTCTATTTGTAAAGCCCTTAGTGCAGAAGCTGTATCGGTAGTGAAGAAAGGGTTACCTGTTCCAGCGCCAAACACGATAACTTTGCCTTCTTTAAGATAGTTGATGGCTTTTCCAGTTACGAACGGTTCAATATATTCAATTTCTGTAACTGGTTCAAATTTGATCGCACTCATTAAAACAGTTGGGACTCCTATGCTTTCAAGCGCGCCTTGCAAAGCCATAGCGTTAACAACTGTTGCGATCATCCCGATCATGTCTGCTTTATTTCTGCTCATAGAGCTTTGTTTTCCCGCGCCTCTCCATATATTCCCTGCACCTATAACTATTGCTATTTGTAAACCAAGGTCTTTGATCTCTTTTATCTGAAATATCAATGAATGAAGCACGTCAGGATCGATGGTTTTGCCATCAGACCCCATCATCTCGCCACTAAGTTCAAGCAGAATTCTTTTATAGATAGAATGCTCTTTCATAAAAAGTCCTTTTGAAAGGCTAATTAATTATATATCTTCTCCCAATTCATATCTAACAAATCTTCGGACAATTATATTCTCACCTATTGTGGCAATTTTTTCTGTGATCAAGCTTCCTATGGTCTTCTCCGGGTCTTTAATAAACTCTTGCTCTAAAAGGCAAACATTGCCAAAGAACTTTTCAAGTCGTCCTTCAATGATCTTATCAACAATTCTCTCTGGCTTACCTTCATTAAGTGCTTGTGTCCTCAATATAGATTTTTCTTTTTCAATAACGTCTTGTGGGACATCTTCCCTTTTAACATATATCGGACGTTTAGCAGCAATTTGCATAGCAATGTCCATAACAAGGTCTTTGAATTCATCGGTGCGAGCGACAAAATCCGTTTCGCAGTTGACTTCTAACAAGACGCCAATTCTATTACCAGCGTGTATATATGATGCAATAACTCCATCTTTTGTTGAACGACCAGATTTCTTTTCAGCTACTGCTGTGCCCTTCTCTCTTAGAAATTTGATAGCCTTTTCTATATCTCCGTCGTTTGCTTCAAGTGCTTCTCTACACGCCAAAACTCCGGCACCGGTTTTCTGTCTTAGTTCTTTGACCATTGCAGCTGTGATTTCCATATTTCCTCCATTTTTGTATAACAAATAGTAGTTAGTGAATATTTGTTGATTATCAACAATTCATCACTAACTTTCAATTAACATAAAAAAAGTAAAAACTTCCCTAATGCTTGATAAAACCTTAATATATGTTAATATTTATATGTTTAGGCATCATTGCCGTTTCACTTCAAAGATGAGCGTGATCGTCTCCTTGTGTCTTCTTCTTCGTAATCATCATATTCTTCACTGATACTGGTTTTTTCAATAACTTCTTCTTCGGTTTCTTCTGTTGTTGCCACGCGACTTATGTCCAAATTAGCTTGTCCCTCTATTATTGCATCTGTCAATTTTTCACATATCAGTTTGATTGACCTTATTGCATCATCATTTCCAGGTATTGGATAGTCTATTTGATCGGGGTCGCATTTCGTATCAACGATAGCTACCACAGGGATCATAAGCTTATTTGCCTCTGCTACCGCGATCTTTTCAATGAGCGTATCGATAACGATAACAGCCCCGGGTAGTTTATACATCTCTCTGATGCCAGACAGATTTCTTGCAAGTTTCTCCTGTTGCTTTTTGATGTCCATAACTTCTTTTTTAGGTAGCAGATCAAATTTCCCATCTTGTTCCATTTTTTCTAGCTCTTTAAGTTTTTTTATGCTTTTCCTTATCGTTTCAAAATTTGTCAGCATTCCTCCAAGCCATCTTTCATTGACATAAAACATACCGCAACGTAAAGCCTCTTCTTTGATAATATCTGCTGCTTGTTTTTTCGTCCCGACAAATAGGACGAGTTCGCCTTGTGATACTATATCTCTTAGAAAATCACAGGCTTCGGTTAACAATTTAGCCGTTTGACGGAGATCAATTATATATATGCCGTTGCGTTCTGCAAATATATACCTTTTCATTTTGGGGTTCCATTTACGTGTTTGATGTCCAAAATGCACCCCAGCTTGGAGTAATTGCTTCATAGCTACAGTTGCCAAAATAATACCTCCTTAGATTGTCTATGCGTAAACGCATTATGGGTTGAATACCAAGTTTCCGTCATTTTCAGACCAGACCTTTTTATAGGCACCCAGACCTGAATCGGGAAACTTTCTTGATTACAGCATTTTTGATTAAAGAATATATCTGCTCAAGTCTCTGTTTTCAATCACGTCAGAAAGCTGTTTTCTCACGTATTGGGCGTCTATTTTAACTTTTTGATTTGCCATTTCTGGACCAGCGAATGATACTTCACTGAGCAGACGTTCCATTATTGTATGTAGTCTACGAACGCCGATATTTTCGGTCTGTTCGTTTACAAGACACGCCAAAGATGCGATCTCATCTATTGCGTCATCTGTGAATTCAAGCTTAATATTCTCTGTTCCTAAAAGCAAAGTATACTGTTTCACTAAGGCATTTTGAGGTTCTACCAGAATCCTTTTGAAATCTTCTTTTCCGAGGCTTTTTAAGTTTACCCTTATAGGAAACCTTCCCTGAAGTTCAGGTATAAGGTCGGATGGTTTTGAAGAATGAAAAGCTCCTGCGGCGATGAATAGTATATGATCTGTTTTTACCATCCCATATCTAGTAGCAACAGTTGACCCTTCTATGATCGGCAAGATATCCCTTTGAACACCTTCTCGGGACACATCGGGTCCTGTTTTGGAATCGCTTCCCACAATCTTATCGATCTCGTCAAGAAAGATAATCCCTGAATTCTCAACTTTTTCAATTGCTTCGGCTACGACTTTGTCCATATCAACGAGTTTTTCAGATTCCTCTTCCATCAAAATCTCTCTGGCTTCTGCGATAGTAACTTTTTTTTCTTTGGTTCGCCTTGGTAACATTCCACTGAAAAGCTCTTTAAAATTCAGGTCTATTTCTTCGAATCCCATAGGCGAAAATATCTCCATAATTGGGAGCGAACGGTTTTGCACTTGCATAGTTACGATTGTATCTTCAAGTTTCATTTGCCTTAATTCTTTTCTGTATTTTTCCCGTGCCTTTTCGAATTTGTTTAGCTCAATTTCTTGATCGATACCTTCATCTTTTTTTCGTCTTCTAGTGCGAAGTGGCAAGGGCGGAACTAATAGGTCTAGGATGCGTTCCTCTACTATTTTATTTGCTTTTTCTCTGACAAGCTCTGAATAGTGAGATCTAAGCATATTCACTGCCAGATCGGTTAAATCTCTGACCATTGATTCAACATCACGGCCAACATATCCGATCTCTGTATACTTCGACGCTTCAACTTTTATAAAAGGTGCATTAGCTAGGCGGGCGAGCCTTCTTGCGATTTCTGTCTTTCCTACTCCTGTGGGACCGATCATAAGGATATTTTTCGGAGCCACTTCATCACGCATTTCAGGAGGAAGCACTTTTCGCCTTGCCCTATTTCTTAATGCTATTGCAACCGCCTTTTTGGCTTCTTCTTGACCTATAATGTATTTATCTAATTCCTCTACTATTTGCCGTGGAGTTAATTCATTTTCAAGTCCCAATTTTGCCTCCCAAAGTATTATTTACAAAAGAATAGAGAGTTATATAGCAATATTAATTATTATAGAATTCCTTTAAACCTTACTTAAAGGAAAACTTTAAGATTTGCTAGAGCTGATCTCAAGCTCTTCGACAACTATCTGATCGTTTGTATAAATGCATATCTCAGATGCAATTTTAAGAGATTCTTTGACAATTTCAACTGCGGTTAAATTTGAATGTCTAACAAGTGCTTTCGCTGCGGAAAGCGCATAGTTGCCACCAGAACCGATAGCTATTATCCCATCTTCTGATGAGATCACGTCACCATTTCCAGAGATTATATAGGAATTTTCTGCATCTGACACCGCAAGCATAGCGTCAAGCCGCCTCAATATTCTATCTGATCGCCAATCTATTGCCAGATCAGCAGCTGCGTTGGCAAGATTGCCGTTGTATTTTTCCAGTTTAGCTTCGAGCTTCTCATAGAGAGCCATAGCGTCTGCAACAGCCCCCGCAAATCCGAGCAAGACCTTCCCTTTATATATCTTTCTTATTTTGCGGGCATTGCTTTTTACGATTGCATCCTGCATCGTTATCTGACCATCGCCACCCAAAGCCACAGAACCTTTGTGCCTGACTGATAATATAGTTGTTCCGTGAAAAATGCTACTCTTAAACATATTACATCACTATCCCTAATATTGCAAAAGCTTTAATTTATGTCATAATGATATTGCAATAACAGAGATTTGTCAAGTATCTTATCCTGATCTTAGGACATAAGTTCGGACATTTCCCAGTGCAATACTACCAAAATGACTGAAAATTCATGTTATCATGTGAA